>Ga0272449_1000068_pt1 | contig 136984 bp, 119 predicted proteins | sample YNPCB0241_FD_198679 | JGI IMG/M metagenome (GOLD analysis project Ga0272449, IMG submission 198679) | Hot spring sediment microbial communities from Yellowstone National Park, WY, United States - YNP-CB-024-1 | ecosystem: Environmental > Aquatic > Thermal springs > Hot (42-90C) > Sediment...
ACATGGGTGAGCGCTTCTGCCCACGTAAGGGACGTGCCGTTAAACTGCAGTGTGACGATCGTCAAAGCATGATAAATCAGCGTACCCCAGAACGTGACAAAAAGCATTGCCAGAAGGGGAATTTGCCAGACCTGACGGCGAATAACCCTGGCCAGAGCCACCACCATCCCATACCCAACCAGAGGCACTAATAAAGGCAGTCCGGAAACCCACCCTACCAAAAGGCCGCCTACCAGTAACCAGGCCAAGGCAGATCGAACGCGTTCATGCAAAGCCCACGCGATCAGGGCCAACAGGACCAGATCGCCACTTCCATTCAATAGGGTTAGGCGGCTGATTATCGCGCTTTGAATCATCAACATCCCCCCCAATAATGGAAAAGCCAACCAATCGGCTAACATCCTTTACCTCACGGGATGGGGGTCGGAATCAGAGGCGCGATTTGAATCGGGCGGAAATTCGTAATCACCAGAACGGCCTGAAGTGCGGTAAAGTCAACCACGGGCTGTACAACCGCGGTCTGAAACAATTGATTGGGTTGTTTGCGTACGTCGCTGACCTGCCCAACCAAGATGTCAGGGGGATATGTTCCGCCCAAACCTGAGGTCAACACCAAATCCCCTACTTGAATCACGGTATCCTGGGGGATCATCTCCAGGCTTATCTCCCCGGTCACTGAACCATGGACTTGCCCTTCTACCTTACTGCTCTGAAGGCGCACGTTGACAATCGCATTAGGGTCAGTGATCAACTGCACCCGCGCCGCGCCGGCAGTAACAGCATCAACTCGTCCTACAAGCCCTTGATTTGTGACCACCGGCATCCCATGGCGAACCCCATCATCAGAGCCGCGATCAATGATGACATAATGAAGAAAAGGACTCGGATCACGGCCAATGATGTTGGCAGCCACATATTGATTCTGGGGATGGGAACGGGCAAAATCAAGCAGGGCGTAGATGACCTGGGCTTCGCGGAGTTGCTGTTGTAATTCAATCACCTGTGCCTGCAATTCGGCCACTTGTTGCTCAAGTTCAAAATTGCGTTGTTGCAGGGCTGCCATATCACGCGGCGCCGTTATGAATTGATAAGCCGCGATATAGCGGCTTGAAATCCACTGCTGTACCCCTACTAACGGTGACATCACACTTCGTAAGAGAGGCTGCAGGTAACCGCTTAACGCCAGAAGAATCAACCCACCGGCAACGATCAGCACAAAGGCGGTCTGCCAAAACCGCGATACCAGTGCTTTCATGGGGTTAGGATACCGTCAAATTGCCTTCCTGCCAACCCTGATGCTCCCAACGGATTAGCCTCGACTGTTGCGATCAATATCTACCAGGAACTCCGCAAAGCGATCCAGGTCTTCAAGGATAATCCCCGTGCCACGGGCAACACACGTCATTGGATCCTCAGCCACCCAAACGCGCAGGTTGAGTTCATCGGTCAAGCGTTCTGCTAACCCTTGCAGTTGAGCCCCACCCCCGGCCAGGCACACCCCTGTTTCCATGAGATCCGAGACGATCTCCGGTGGGGCTTCATCCAAAGCGTCCTTAATCGTATCCACAATGACCTGCACCGAGCCGGCAATGGCTTCGCGGATTTCCACCGAAGACACCTCAACCGATTCGGGGAGACCATTGATTAGGTTGCGCCCACGCACCACCATCGTTTTTTCGGTGGGCAGTGGATATGCCGATCCGATGTTGATTTTGACCTGTTCGGCCATGCGCTCACCGATGAGTAGATTGTACTTGTTGCGGATATATTGAATGATGTCCTGGTCCATCTCATCCCCTGCTACCCGTAAGGAACGAGATACAACCACCCCACCCATCGAGAGCACCGCCACTTCGGTCGTTCCACCTCCGATATCCACAATCATGCTTCCCCGCACGTCGGCGACAGGCAGACCTGCCCCAAGTGCAGCTGCTTTGGGCTCCTCAATCAGGTAAGCCTCCCGCGCGCCCGCCGCCATCGCGGCATCATACACCGCGCGTTTTTCTACCTCGGTTGCTCCCGAGGGAATCCCCACCACCACACGCGGGCGCGGCATGGGAACAATGGTTTGCTGGTGCGCCTTACCAATGAAATAGCCCAACATAGCTTGGGTGATGTCAAACTCCGAGATCACCCCATCACGCAAAGGGCGAATAGCAATAACATTGGTGGGAGTGCGCCCCACCATTTCTTTGGCTTGCAAGCCAATCGCGAGCGGTTTTTTGGTGCGTTTATCAACGGCTACCCACGAGGGCTCGTTGATGATAATCCCCTTACCACGAACGTTGACGAGCGTATTGGCCGTCCCCAGATCAATTCCAATATCCAGGGAAAACAAGCCCAAAAGCCAATTCAAGGGGTTAATCGCCAACCTTGCTACTCCTTAGATACCAAAGGTTTCAAATCTCACGATTTCGTGTTCCGCGCAAATTATACCCTATAAAAGGAACGGCTGGCGGGTTGCGACGCGGCTCTCATTATCTAATGAACTCGACCGTAATCAGGTATATTGGGTATCGGGTTGTCAAGGATATCTGGGATCGGTATAGGGTCATCCGATTTGGGTCGCGATTCCTTGACCACAGCGCAGGCGCCGATTAGAATTATTATACAAGTGCGGGCGTGGCCAAGGGGTAAGGCATCAGCCTTCCAAGCTGAGATTCGCGGGTTCGAATCCCGTCGCCCGCCAGATATGGGAGGTGAGTAGGCTTTTAAACCGCCATAATCCCACTAGTGGCGGTATTTATGTCGCACTCAAACGCCCCGCGAACGTCAACTCTCAAAACTGATTTTTTTAACATTGCCTCCATTGCCTTGTTGGACGCATGGACAGACTTTATCCTTTCCCGCCAGGCTATGCATTGCACCCCTGCCACGCTAAAAAACTACCAATGGACGCTTGGCAAGTTCCTTGCTTGGCTAGAGCAGCAAGGCATCACCGCACCGCAAGAAGTCAGTGCGCGCCACGTCAGGCAATATCTAGCCTTATACGCCGATAAATCCGATTGGTATCTGAACGGCATTGCCCGCGCCATTCGCACCCTGCTGCGTTTCTGGCACAAAGAAGGTTACTTGCCCCAACCAGTGACCTTTGACATGCCCAAAGTGCGCCAAAAAAGGCTGCCATTCCTCACCGCTGAGCAAGTGTCAAAACTGCTTTCTGTGTGCAACCTACGAGAAAAGGCGTTGGTTTTGTTTATGATAGACAGCGGTTTGCGCCGTCAGGAAGTCTGTAACCTCAAACGGGCAGACGTGGATTTACAAACTGGCGTTGTCATGGTGCGGCAAGGTAAAGGCCGCAAAGACCGCATGGCCGTGATTGGTGCAACCACAAGGCGGGCGTTACTCAAGTATTTTGCCAGCGCACCCAATCAGCGCCCCGAAGCCCCAGCATTCCAGACAAAGAACGGTAATGCCTTTTCACCGAACGGCTTGCGTTCCCTGCTTTTGCGGGTTGGCAAGAAAGCGGGAATTCATCTTTCCCCGCATGCCCTACGCCGCACCTTTGCCACCCTTGCTTTGCAAAACGGCATGGACATTGTTTCGCTTCAAACCTTGCTCGGCCACAGCAGCCTGGAAACCACCAGGCGTTACATTCAGTGGCTGGACGCTGACCTGCTCGAAGCGCACCGCTTACACTCCCCCGTTGATCATCTGAAGAAATAGAAAGGATGAAAAGCCGCTCTACGGGCTTCCTGTGGGCTTCTAGGGGCATTTTAGCGCAGATTACCGGGCAAGCACACTTTTTAACCTCGACAAATTCCGACATCACTAAACAAAACCTGCCCAAAAACTGAACAAATAGTGAACATCAGCAGGGGGGCAGTTTTGGGATGACCTCTACCGCCCCCGATTGTAGTTTATTGCCACGTGAAGCCTGCGGGCTCTTTCGGCAGGTCTAGGGTAATCTGCTCGTCCGCGCTCCATCCCGGCAGAATGCCCACCGTAGCCCGTTCCTGCAAAGCCCGCTTGACTTGCCCGAAGCAAACCATCAGGCGCGGGAAACCTGCCTCAAGTTCCTCTTGCAAGGCCAATGCCTGGCGTTCCTGCGGGCTGGCATGAACGGCCTTTGCTTGCCGAATGCGTTCAGCCAGGTCTGGCGGCATGACCATAGAACGGGCCTGAAAATAGGCGGGCAATTCCTGGTCAATGGCGGCCAGCGTGACCTGGTCATCCCGCTTGATTGCGTCATCCGTCAGGTCAAAAACCGTGCGGATAAGCGCCGCCCGGTCGCCTGTGCCGTCCAGAATGCGCTCAATGCGCCGCCAAGCCTTATCAGTGCGAATTTCGTAGAGCAGTTCTACGTTCGGGTCGCCTTGTGGCTGGCGGAGTTTTGATGCAATCCACCGCTCCAGGTCAGCCTTATAAGCCTGTGCCGCCTGCTCCATCTGGTCAACCTGCGCCATGAAGCGGCGCGCCGATTGGTCGTAACGCTCGTTCTTCCCCGCAAGGCTCAGAGACGTATCCAGCCCAATGTGAATCACCTCAAGGCGGGCCTTTTCCAGAATTTCACCCAACTGAACAGGCATGTTCCGCAGGGCTTCCAGTGCCTGGCGGTCTTCTCCAGTAAGATTTGCGATATTGAAAGTAGTCATCTCAAAAAACCTCCGTCCAAATAGTTTATCAGAAAATTTGTTCAATCGCGCATTGGTCGCCAACCACTTTAGCGTGCACCTCCCAAATACGACGAAACCGCCGAAATAAGTTCCAGCGCACCCAGTGGGTCAAGCCCTTCAATTGCCATGCAAAGCAGGGTAACCTGGCGCACTATCACCCGCCTTTGCGCAGAGGGCAGGTCAAGCAAGGCCAGCAGGTAAGGGTCACCCGAAACGAACGGGTCGGGAAGGCCGGCAAGTTTGAAAACCACATCAGGAAGTGCTTTTGTCGTCATTTGTCCCAAACCTTTCCGTGTATTCCGCAATCGCTTCTTCAAGGGCTGTCCGTGCACCCAAACAAGGATTATGCGCAAACAGGATATGCCGCCGAATGGACTTAACCGAACGCAACCACCGGGCGCAGCCGTCCTCTGCAAAATCCCGCGCAAGGTCACCCACAGGGTCATTACGCCATCTTTGCTGTTTCAGCCATTGTCGGAAAGTCATGTTTTCACCTCAAAATTTGAATTTGTGGTGGGTTGTGGCGGGTTAAGGGCGGTTTTTAGGTTTTCCCCCTTAAGTGGCTCACTTAAGAGTAAAAACTTGAAAATGGGCTTAAACCCGCCACAACCCGCCACATTTCGCAGTTTCATAAGCCAATCCCCAAAAACACCTTGATATTTCGCCGCCTTTCCCGCTTGAAACCGTGTGCTTCTACCAACGGGCTGAATGCGGTCAGACTTATCGCCCTTTGATTGCTCAATGCACAAAAGCGCTCGTACTCCTGATAAAGCGCTAATACCTGCACCTCGTATTGGCTGCCAATCTTGCAAGTTTCCAAAAATTCCGCGAGTGGGTCATTGTCCGCCCGCCAGGCCGCAACTGCATCAACGCATCGCGCCGGCGGGTTTAGCCCTTCCCGTTGGTAGGCCAGGCACCCTTGCAGCGCCCAGTTCAGAATGCCGGGCAATTCGGCTCTTAATTTTTCACCTAATCCCTTATCCTCTCGCGCCCCCTCGAAGCGCACGTTGAACGGCAGCAAAACAACTTTGCGCCAGAACCCCTCCGTGACGTCCTTGACTTTGGGCAGGTTATTAGCGGCCAACCAAACCTTGAACGTTGGAACATATGTTCTTGTGTGCTCATGCTTCCGGCTTCCAGTGATGGGGTCACTACCGGCGATTGTTTTCAGCGTATCTTCCGCTAACTGGCTTATCGTCTTGCTTTCCACAGCAGTGACCAGCCGGGCGCCTTCCAGGCTCATCAAATCGTCCTCATGCCCGTTGTTACCCCGCTCCCTTGTGAAGGTCGTGAAGGCCGTATTCCGGGCGTAGTCACCGAACAACGCCCGTAATGTCTCAAACAGGGTACTCTTCCCATTCCGCCCCGTGCCGTAGCAGAACACAAAGACTTGCTCCCGTGTCCAGCCGGTCAGTGTGTAGCCAACCAACCGTTGGACAAATGCCACCAGGTCGGGGTCTCCCGCGAAAATTTCGCCGATGAAGCGCTCCCATCGTGGCGATTTGGCGTTCGGGTCGTAATGCGTACCGGCGCATTGGGTCAGATAGTCGGAAGGGTCGCCTTCCCGAAACTCGCCGGTCGTCAAGTCTATGACGCCGTTTTGAACGGCTAGAAGCGTGTCTCTTTGGTCAAATTCGGCGCCCGATTTCGCCAATGGCTTCATCGCTTTGGCAATCTCAATCATCGAACGCAACCGATAGCCGTTTTCAGACTGCAACAGGAATTGCAATGCCTTTTTTCGCTGGTCAGCATCCTGAATATTCAATGCCTGCGCCTGCCGCTCCCGTACGGCTTCCAGCGCCAGCCTCTCGATTTCGCCGTCCGTGTCCGGCTTCCACACCGGCGAACGCCACACATACCACCGGCGAATGTCATGGCGGTAGCAAACTTGATTGGCGTATCGGTCGGCGAAAAATTCGGCATTCCCTCCATCGGTAAGCGCGTAACCAGGCTGATAACGGCACACCGAAGCGGCTATTCGTTGGACCTCTGCATCGTCTAAAGGCGGCTGGCACTTCGCTTGATTGATGGCCCGCAACGCCGCTAAAATTGCTTGCTCATCCAGCCCGGCACGGCGCATTTTCCCTGCCTCGCTGGTCAGGGTCGTATTCCGCTGACCCTGTGGGATGATATCGTCGGCGGGTTTGTGCCCATTGTTTGACGCTTGCGGTCGGCTGACGGTCAAAAGGTTCAACAACCAGTCTGGCATCTCCGCCGGTTCGTCTTTCATCGGGTCGCTGGACGCTTCCCATTCGTAGGGCCTGCCCGTGTCAGGATGAATGGACGGCGGCGCAACAATATAACCGCCATCCGCCCGGATGTCCAATCCCGGCCCTAACTGCCCGGCGCTGCATTTGACGTGCTGAACGCCCGCCGGATACTTGAAGTACAGATGACGCCCCCCGCCGCCGGTCAGGACTTCCAGCGTAGGCGGTAATTTGCCGTGTATGGCTTCGAGTTCTAATAGGCTCTCATCCCCGCCGTGTCTTGGGTCAACATCCAGTACAACAAGCCCGCTCTGCCTGCCTGTGGCAATGCCAATATCAGCGTTTGGTTCAACCGTCCACCACGTCATGATTTGGTCAAGGTCGCAGGTCGCCGCTTTGACACCGTGCGCCACGATTGGGATTTTCCCCCGAAGCGGCAGGACGTGCCAGCCACGTGCAGAATAGATTTGTGCAAAATCAGTCGCCTTGTCCATCATTGAAAAGCTCCAATTGCTTGGCTATTTCTGCATTGAAGGCCTCCAACCGCTTGGCTTGGATGACGGTTTTTGAAGCCCGAAGCCAGAACAGTTTTGCGGTCGCCTTGCGGTCGGCCTCGCTGTCGCCGCCCCACCAGTACCCGCCGTTTTTCGGGTCAACGGATGAGCAAATGGGATAGCCTGCCCGCCGCAAGCATTCAACCCGCTTACGGATTTCTCTCTCGCTCACGCCCCGCCATTCTGCCAGGTCACGCATCGAAACCCGGTCGCCAGCAGGCAATTGACGCAAATAGGCCACTAAGTTAAAATCAAGATGACGCGCATTGACCCCGCGTGTCGTGCCTTGCCCCGCCGTGCCAGCGGCGGGCTTTTTATTGATTGCCGTTGCCATTTTCCCGCTCCAGTGCTTGCGTCAAAAGTCTGCGGATTACTTCAATCTGTTTCGTGTTCCATCGCCGGGCAAGTGCCCGTAAAGCTTCACGTTCCTGTGGTCGGAAGCGAAAGGCTATTGGCGCGATAGTCGTTTTTTGTTTTTTCATAAAAACCTCCATTTAGTATTGCAATTTGATGATAATAAGAGTATAATCTAATTGCAATACAACAAATCGCAAATAAAACATATTATGCGCAAATAAATCAATGGAGGTTGCTATGCCCAAACTGATTTCTCCGAAAGTGAAGGACTATATCATCACCCTTGCAGCGCAAGGCTATTCCTCCGCTGACATAATCGCCCAAATGGAAACAGAAAAAAGCCTTTACGGCTGCACTTTGCCAGCCGCACGCACCGTCCAACACCTGGTCAAACAATGGCGTCAGAAGGACACAAGCGAAACCTGGACGCTGGACGATTGCGATAACCCAGATGACGCCCAGATTGTGCTTGCCCACCTGGCTTATAGCGCCGAATGGGCAAGCAAGCACGGGCTACCGTTTCCAAAATTTAGCAGGCAGGTAGCCGATAAGCTCATCCGTGTTCACCGCGCCGCGCCTACTATCCCCCTCTGGCTTGGCTGGAATGTGGCAATTGGCTTGCTGCACGGCGAAAACGCTGAGTACTGGCATTTGCTTCTTGCCACCCGTGCATGGGAAAGCGAAGAAGCCAATCGGCGCTTTTATGACCTGGCAAAGGCGTTTTTTGGCCCGCCAATTGGTGATGGAAACGATAGAGAGGAATACCACCGGCGTTATCCGCTTGGGGTGACGCCGTTCTATCTGCCAAAAGAAAATTATCCTGACTGATACTCAATTTGGTAAAAGCCTTGCCGTGTATTGCAGTAATCGGCTATAATAATCATAGACAAATGCTAGCAATCTGCGCGCAATGAGCATCAGCTCTCAAAAATGCACTCAGCGAAGAGGATTAAAATATGCCTATATGTGGCGGTTAGGAAGTCACCTACCCCCACATCTAGCGGGCGTGGCCAAGGGGTAAGGCATCAGCCTTCCAAGCTGAGATTCGCGGGTTCGAATCCCGTCGCCCGCTCTCGAGAGCAAACGCCACTACCCATTGAGAAGGGTAGTGGCAATTTTTTGTCCCTTTCATCCCCTCAAATCCTGGCACAATCTTTGCATGCGATGCGCATTTGGTTAGAAAGACCTTGCGACTACATTACAGTTTCGCAAGGATGGCTGTTTCATCGCCAAAATCTCACTATAATTTTATGAAACCATATAAACCCATTTATCCCCATTGGGACGTGCACTTTTTTAACCTAAAACCACCCTCTTCCTCCACCCAGGTAGGTTGCTATGCAAACGGCAAAGACCATCCTCTATGTCGAAGACAATTTAGATAATCGCACCTTGGTGCGGCGCTTGTTACAAGCCAGCGGCTATAACGTCCTCGAAGCCGCCAATGCCACCGAAGCGCTCGACCTTCTTAAGACCCATCGTCCCGACCTGATCCTGATGGACATCAACATGCCCGACATTGACGGCTATACGCTTACCCGCACGATCAAAACCCACGAACACTTGCACAATGTGCCTATCGTTGCTTTAACGGCTAATGTCATGCGCGGAGACAAGGAACGCACCCTCCAGGCCGGCTGTGATGGGTACATCGAAAAGCCGATTGATGTGGATCGCTTCACCGATCAAATCGCTGAATTCCTCACCAACGGTCACCGGGAGTAACTCCATGACGGCCAATCCTCAATCCCCTGCTTCGCCCGAAAGCGCGACGCCCACACCCCTCTCTATCCGCCAAACGCATGGCACCCGCCCCTTAAGCAAAGACACGGTGGTGTTGGTGGTCGAAGATAATGTCTCGAATTTTGTCCTCATTGCTCGTCTCCTGGGTTACTTGGGAGTTCACTGTGAATGGAAAACCTCTGGTTATGAGGTCGCCGAATTTGCCGATTCTCTGCCCAAAGTAGATCTCATCCTGATGGACATTCGCCTGCCTTATGAAGATGGGTATGGCGCATTACGCAAAATTCGCCAATCGCCCCGTTTTCGTAATGTGCCAGTCATTGCGGTTACCGCCGAAGCCAGCCTGGAGCAAATGAATAAAGCCCGTCAGGCCGGTTTTGACGGCTTTTTAGGCAAACCTCTGGATCCCGATCGCTTTCCCGATCAGATCAAGCGTATCCTCAACGGTGAATCGGTTTGGGAGTTAAGTTAATCCACTACGGAGCAAACTGCGCATGAACGGCGAAAAAGCCTCAGACGACGTCCTGCACACCCCTCTGCCCTACACGCAAGTGATCTCCGAGGTCACACGCGCTATAGGCATAGCCGCTAATCATGAGGAATTTTTACGCAGCGCGGTGCACAAAATTGCCCAGGGATTAAATATCCCTCATGTCGCGCTCTATACTTTTGATTCGGACAATACTTCGGTAGTGCTAAAAGCCGTTCATACGCCTGCGCCCCAAGCCTTCCCTCCCAATCAGGTGATTGTTCCCGCTAACTCCAATACTATCTTTGGGTGGACCGTTGCCAATCAACGCCCCTATTACCTTCCCCAACTAGAACGCGAATTCACCCAGAATCGTGCACCGCATATTTGGGAAGGTGCCGAATCGCTTCTTGCCGCCCCCCTTATTGCCGGTGCCAAAGTATTCGGAGTCCTAGATTTCCAATCCGGGCAAAAGAATGCTTTCCCCCCAGCGCTTTACAACGTCTTATGCACCCTTGCCGATCAAATTGCGCTGAGTTTCTTAGTGCATCACCCCACGTCACTAGCGGCACCACCACAACCCTCAGAATCCCCGCAAAGCGAGATATCACCATCGGTTACATCCCTAACAGATGCGTTTTTCCGCGCTTGTCTTACGAAATCACCCAACATTTCTGAAATCTATGCCGAACTTACTGCGTTGATTCACCAAACTTATGGTTCAGATATCTCCTTTGGGATTGCGCTTTACGACAGCCTCCAACACCAGATCACTTTCCCCTTACTGCTAGAGCACGGCCAACCCATCCACGTAGAGCCACTGCCTTTGGGACAAGGGCTTACGTCGTATGTGATCACTCAGAAGACGCCTTTGCTGATCCAACACGGCGTAGAGGCAACGGCGCGAACACTGGGCGTGAGCCTAATTGGCACCCCGGCCAAATCCTGGCTGGGCGTTCCTCTACGTCTTGGAGAAGAGATATTGGGAGCGATCATTCTTCAGGATTTGCACCACGAAGCCCGGTTTAACGAAAATGATTTACAGGCCTTAGAAGTTCTTGCCGCTCTCCTCGCCTGGATGTTTCACACTCACCGCCTTTCCGAAAAGACGGAAGCGGCTCAGCGTCAGGTTATCCGAGAACACACCCTCCTGACAACTCTCTTGGAATCGTTGCCTGAACGCATCGCAATCAAGGATGAAAATGGCCGCATTTTATACGCCAACCAAGCCTTTCTTCGGCATTATGGGGTGAATTCGCTCGCCGATCTTTTGGGCAAAACTGAGGTAGATCTTATTGGCGAGGCGGGGAACCTGGACTTAATCCAAGATCTGGAAGTCATCCAATCAGGTGAAGCCCGGATCAAAACCCCCAATTATTACTTTAGCTTACAAGGGGAAAACACCTGGGAACTGGTTTCGCGCATTCCGATCAACTTAGATGAAAACGGTGGACCTCGATTAATCCGCATCGCCCAAGATATCAGTGAGTTTATCCGCACTGAGCAAGTTGCACAGCGCCGGGCAGAACAATTATTGGCCTCCGCCGAAATCGCGCGCGAAGCCATCAGCGCGCGGGATATAGATACCATGCTCCAAAATGCGACCAACCAGATTCGAGAACGGTTGGGATATTATCACGCCTCCGTCTTCCTCCTTGATCCATTGGGGCGTTATGCCGTCCTGCGCGAAGCCTCCGGTGACGTTGGGCAAATCATGAAGCAAACCGGTCACCGACTTGCAGTGGGTTCGCGTTCACTGGTAGGACAAGCCATGGCGTTAGGACGCACGATCGTCGCTAATAATGTGCAAGGCAACCCGGATTATTATCCTAATCCCTTATTGCCCGAAACCCGTTCCGAGATCGTTGTCCCACTGCGGGTTGGTGACCGCTTACTCGGCGCCTTAGATGTACAAAGCCGGTCGTATGATGCATTTCAGGCCGAAGATGTACAAATCCTAGAAACACTAGCGGGACTGCTCGCCATTGCCCTGGATAATATCCTGCTCTATACGCGCACACAGCAAAACCTCACCCAGCACCGTCACTTCTACCGCATTATTAGTGAGGCATCAGTTCATCTGACGCCTGAGGAAATCATTGAGAAAACACTGCAAGGTCTGCACGAGGTATTGCCTCAAGATCGGTTAGCCATCTTCCTGCTTAACCGCGATCAAGCCCTAGAAATGAAAGCCTACACCGGTTTCGAAGCCGAAAGCCTGGATCGAACCACCTGGCAATCGGAAGAAAGCGCACCGGCTTGGGTGATTGCCCATCGTCAGGCGCTCCGCATCAGCGAATTCACTCCCGAGATCGCTTTTCATCCCTTGATGGCGGGAGCGCATTCCGCCCTGGCCCTCCCCCTTGGCTATCAAAACGAAATCCTGGGTGTGCTCTATATTGAATCCGAACGGCCTGCCGCTTTTGACGAAGGCGATCAAGAATTATTTACTTCGCTGACCACAAACCTTGCCGCAATCCTTACCAATGCCCGCCTGATCCACCAGATCCAAATCCAAGCCGAACGCCAGCGACGCCTTTACGAGATCACCAGCAAGATCCGTGCCCTGACCGATGTGGGTAATATCCTGCAAACCTCAGCCGCAGAGATTGGGCGCACCTTAGGCGCTCAGCGGGTAAGTATCCGCATCTCACCACCCGCACCATCTTCTGGTGACCTCACTTTCCTCAATGGTTTGCCGACCGACTCTAACGGACGTGATCGCTAGGGAGAACCGATAAATCCATGAACATCTGGCAGCGCATCCACCCCCGCAATATCCCTCCTGAAGTCGTAGAGCGTGGTGAACTAAGCACTCTCCGCGAGTACTTGCTCCAACAAAGCCTTCTGCTCCAGATCCCTGTCATCGGATGGTTCGCCGTGCCCCACATCGTGCGGGCCATCCGGGGTGTGTCAGAGCCGGGCTTGGGCTTATGGGTGTTATGGCTTGCCTTTGCCCTGCTTTTGCCTTTTCTGCGTCACTGGCCGTTCAGCATCCGTGCTATAGCATTAGGGTTATTTCCTTACTTGTTAGGCACTCAGACTACCCTCGCCTATGGGCTGCAGTCCACCGCCGTTATTGCCTTTGCCTGTGCCATCCTGATTGGCGCATTACTCTTTGACCTCTCAACAGTTCTACCCTGGGTGGGCGCTGTCCTTCTCACCCCCTTGATGCTTACTCTTGCCGTTCATCTTAACATTTTGCCGATCCCCACTCCCGAAAGCATCCTGGCCTTCAACTCCCTCCCGAATTGGTATAACGGGCTCGTTCTGCTGGCTTATCTGGCCGCTTTAGGTGTCCTTGCTCTTCCGTTCTTAGGGGAACGGATCAACCAATTGGGAATTGAGAAAAACACATTAGAACGCCAACTCCGTTCAACCCGTACCGAATTCGAACGTGAACTAGCGGAACGCACCAGCCACTTACAACGACGCATCCGTGAACTCTATACGGCTTCGACTATTGCCCGCACCGTGAACACTGCCGGCGACCAAGCCACCCTCTTACAACAAGTAGCCGACCTTATTCAGCAAGAGTTCAACCTTTATTATGTCGGTATCTTCCTGATTGATGAGAGCGGAAAATTTGCCGTCTTACGTGCAGGCACCGGTGAAGCCGGGCGGCGTATGCTTGCCGAGGGGCATCGCCTAGCCGTCGGCGGCAACTCGATGATCGGTTGGGCTACGGCACGCAAAGAACCTCGTATTTCGCAAGACGTGAGTTTGGAGTTAGTGCGGTTCAGCAATCCGCATCTGCCGCTGACTCGCTCAGAACTCGCCCTCCCTATCCTGCGCCGTGGTCAATGTCTGGGTGCCATCAGCATTCAATCCACCCAGGTACGCGCCTTTGAGGAAGATGACATTCTGGTGCTTCAGGGAATCGCCGATAGTCTTGGCCTAGCCCTTGAGAACCACGAATTTTTCCAGCGTATTCAACAATTGCGGGAGGAAGTGCGTGCCCTAGCCCGCGCCCATATCGCCGAAGAATGGGGCGATTTCTTGAAAGAGCACGATGTCCTGGAAGCGACCTATCAAAACCCGTCTGCACCGCCGACCGCAGGCTCGTCCACACACCTGGCTCACTTTCCACTCGTACTGCGCGATCAGATCATCGGTACTATCTCGCTGGAAATGACCCAGCCCGAACTTACCAGCGAAGAAATTGCCTGGTTGGATGCGGTTGCCATGCAAACGGCCACGGCACTTGAGAACGCCCGCCTGTTCCAAGAAACCCAACGCCAGGCCTTGCTGGAGCAACGCTTGAATGAAATTAGTTCGACCCTCTCTCAGGTTGAAACTGTGGATGAGATCTTGAAAGTAGCTGTACAAGCCCTGGCCCAACTTCCCAACGTCACCGAAACCAGCATCCATCTTATTCCTCCCGAAACCCAAGCCGCAAAGGACAACGGGCGATGAGTCTCCCAACCCCTTCTTCATCTCCCTCCCCTATAACTGCGACGGGTATCGCCTCCCTGCGTGAAAGGATCTTACAGCGAGCACTCTATCTTGTGTCAGCGGCGGCTGCCTTGGGTTACCTGTGGGCGGCATTCACGCTGTTCCGCAGTCGGCAATACCTGCCCCTAATCGGTTTAACCCTCGTCTTATTGTGGCTGGGTGCCAGCGTTCTGATTCAACGCCAACCCCAAGGCCTGCGTGTTGCCGCCCTGTTGATCACCCTTAGCGCTCTCGCGGGACTTGAACTGCTTTACCGCGGACCACTCAGTACCGCCTGGTTATGGCTGCTGGCGCTCATCTTGATGGCTTACGCTTTCCTCGGTCAACGGAGTGCATATGTCATCTTCGGGCTGGTGCTCGCGGGAACGGGGGGAATCGCAGTGCTTCATATAACAGGCGGGATAACACGCCTGGGTATTAACGCGACCCCGATCTCTCCATTCAGTTGGGCAGTGGCAGTAACCGCCTGGCTTTTTGTGGTTGGACTTCTTACTGCCTCTTACGGTGTGGCTCAGCGAGAACTTTACCGCGCCTTGCAGGAAGAAACGGCCCTGACCCACGCTCTGGAAGCCGAGCGAGCCGCGTTGGAACTGCGCATCGAACAACGCACCCGCGACCTGCGCCGTCACCGAACGTATCTCGAAGTAGCCAGCCTGATGGCACGCGAGATCTCATTGGAAGCCGATGAAGATACCCTCTTCCGTACCGCGCTTGCGGTCATTCAGCGTTACCTTGGCTTTTATCATGCCGGTATTTTCATCCTTGATGAGGCGAAAGAATACGCCATCCTACGCGCAGCCAGCAGTGAGGCTGGACAGCGCATGATCGCCGCCGGACACCGCCTCAAAAAAGGTGTTGAGGGCATTGTAGGATATGTCGTTGAGAAGGGCGAGGCGCGCATCGCCTTGGATGTTGGTAAAGACGCCGTTCACTTTAAGAACCCCTATTTACCCGATACCCGCTCCGAAATCGCCCTGCCGATCCGTGTTGGGCAAGAGGTCATCGGTGCTTTAGATATCCAAAGCACAGAGGTGAGTGCGTTCAGCGAGGAAGACATTCAAGTCTTGCAGGCAATGGCGGATCAGTTAGGGGTTGCGCTGGAGCGACGCCAACTCATCGAGCGGTTGCAACATTACGCCACCGAATTGGAAACCCGCTACCGTCAAGTGGTGCGTCAACAATGGCGGGATTATCTACGATCATCGCACACCCCCCGTGGGTATCGCTGGCGCGCCAATCGCTTAGAGGTGATTAAGACACCGCCGGCAGAAATTGAGCAAATCTCACGCCAGATGCAGCCCCTGCTTAAGTCTTCACCTTCTGAAGATCAACACACCTTCTTCCTTCCCATTCGGGCGCGAGGCGAACCGATTGGAACCATTGAGGTCAAAATCCAGGGGAAGGGCATACCCGAAGAGACGTTGCGCCTGCTCCATAATGTGGCTGAGCGCATTGGATTAGCCCTCGAAAACGCTCGCCTGCTAGAAATGATGCGCGTCCGAGTTGAACGTGAACATCTGGTTAGCGAATTGGGTAGCCGTGTGCAAGCCGCAACCGATGTTGAGGGCATTTTGCGCGCCGCCGCCCTTGAAATTGGTCGCGCTTTGGGTGTGTCTGAAGTACTGGTGCAATTACGTGATGCCACAAATCTCCCCAGCGAGGGGCAGTCTGGAGGCGCTGCATGATTTCCACGGCGGCTTTCTCAACGTATGACCCCACTCAAATTCCGATCGAAGAGAAGCAGCGCCAGTTAGCCACCACAGTGACCTTTAGCACAGCATTGGCATTAGCCTTGCTGGCGGCTCTCTTCATCATCGGAATGTTCTATCAACCTCAATTCTGGCAATTGTACGTTTTAGCCATTACCTTTGGTTTGGCCTCGTTAATAGCCCTTTCTGTTATCGCCAATGCCCCCGGCCAGACGGATTACCGACAAGCCATACCCCGGCTTGCACCCACCTTTCAATTCGCCCTTCTCGTCCTAGCAGCGTTAAGCCAATCCACGGCGGTTTACCTCGCTCTGCTTTCTTTCATCTACGGCATTCTCGTCGCCACCGGCGTGCTTGAAGAAGAGCACCGTGAACCCGCTATTACCCGCGCCTTCTTTGTCGCAGTTGCCACCGCTCTCATCGGTTCAGTGCTTCCCCAGTACCAGGTATCCATCCCGATTATCAACAACCTTCTCCCCTTAGTTCTAGGCGCACTCATCATGGCTTATCTGGTACTGCTTAGCCTGGACTATGTCACCGTTACGCTACGCGTACGATTGATCACCAGTGCGTTGGGCATGGCCATCACCCCCTTGATCCTGCTCTCGCTCGTAGATACGCGCTTCATCTTTACCAGCCTGCAGAACCAAAGCAACCAGGCATTGCGTCTGGCAGCCGAGCAGGTCGCCCAAGAGATTGAGTCCTTCCTCACCTCCAACCGCGACTCTCTAATCAATGAAGCCAGTCTCCCCATCTTCTACGATTACCTGGTCATGGATCCGGCCAAGCGCCAGGGCAGTCCCCAGGAAGAGCAACTGCGCACCACCATTAATTCCCTACTCCTCAAGCACGAAACTCACCTGGTCTCATATGGTTTGCTCAACCTGCGCGGACAAAATATCTACGATAGCAATCCCGCTGCCATCGGTCAGGATGAAAGCAAACGCGATTATTTCATGCAAGTCACTCGCACCGGACGAGTGTATATATCCCCCATCCAATTCAATCCCGATAACAAGGTGGCGTATATTTACTTTGCGGTGCCGATTCGCGATCAGCGCCAGCAAATGCTTGGGGTCTTGCGATTGGAATATGACGCGCAGGTATTCCAACGCCTATTGGAGCCCAAACTCAACCTTTTGGGACGGCACTCTTATCCCATTCTGCTGGACGAAAACTTCATGCGTATTGCCGATACGCTGACACCAACGCATTTATACCGCTTCCTTACCCCACCTACGTATTCCCAAACGCTCGAGTTGGCCCAGCGCAACCGGTTACCTTACCATCCTTACGTCAATTACACCAACCAAACCGATCTGGCTAACATCTTGAAACAGGGGGCAGACGTCATCTACTTCACCTTAGATGTCCATCCTGACAAGCCCGGCCACCTGGAAAACGGCGTTGCCATCCGTTTGCAGACCAAACCCTGGTATGTCCTCTTTGTACGCGAGCAAAGCACCTTAGTCGCCTTGTTACAAGCCCAAGGCCGCCTGGCGGTGATAATCGCAGCGCTGTTTGCCGCCGCGGTAGGCTTAGTCGCCTCGTGGGTCTCAGGGGCGCTAAGTGCACCGGTTGTCCAATTGAAACAAACCGCGGAGCAAATCACCGCGGGCGATCTAGAAGCCCAAGCCAACGTAGAAAGCCGCGACGAGATCGGGGCATTGGGGCGCGCTTTCAACATGATGACCTCTCAGTTGCGTAGCCTCATCAACGAATTGGAAGACCGTGTTCGCGAGCGTACACGTGAACTGGCCCAGCAGAACGAAGCACTGCGCTACCGCACCCGTCAACTACAGACGGTTGCCGATGTGGCACGGAGCATTGTCTCGGCTCAGGCGCTGGAAAGCCTGCTTAATCAAGTCACCACCCTTATCAGCGAGCGTTTTGGCTTCTACCACGTTGGGGTCTTCCTTCTTGATGAGAAAGGCGAATACGCCGTTCTCCGCGCCGCCAACAGCGAGGGAGGGAAGCGTATGCTCGCCCGCCAGCACAAGTTACCGGTAGGCAAGGTCGGTATTGTGGGTTATGTTACCGCAACCGGCCAGCCCCGTATCGCAACCGATGTTGGTGAAGATGCCGTTCACTTCAAGAACCCTGACCTGCCCGAAACGCGCTCAGAAATGGCGTTGCCCCTTATCGCCAATAACCGCATCATCGGCGCTCTGGATGTTCAGAGCACCCAACCCAATGCTTTTACCCCTGAGGATATTGAACTCTTTAGCACTTTGGCCGACCAAATTGCCATCGCTATCGTCAACAACCAGTTACTAGAAGAAACCATGCGTGCCCTGGACGAGGCGCGCCGTGTCAACCGGCGCTATTTACAACAAGAATGGGAGAAAGAAGTCCGTTCTCGCCGCCACCGCGCTTACATCTACACTTCACAAGGTCTATTTGCCCAACCGCCGATCTCCCGCCCCGAAATTGAAGCCGCTATTCGGCGGGGTGAAATCACCGCCATCCCTGCCCAAGATGAGCAAGCGGCTGTGTTAACGGTACCCATCCAACTCCGCGACGAGGTTCTGGGTGTGATCCGCGTGCAAGACATGGGGGTTCCCGAACGCACCTGGACCGAAGAGGAAATCGAAGCCCTTAAAGCCGTGGCTGCCCAGGTTGCGTTGGCTTTAGAAAACGCGCGTTTGCTCGAAACCACCCTGCGCCGCGCCGAACGCGAACGCAAGGCTTTGGAGATTACCGGGCGCATCCGCGCCGCTACGGATCCACAGACCATGCTGAACATCGCGATGGAGGAACTCAAACGCGCTCTAGGTGCCTCACATGTTCAGGTTATCTTTAATTCACCTGCGACCTCATCCTCAGCCGAGGAAGCGCCCGATAACGGGAAAAACACGGGGTTAAGCACATAAAGCGTGGGAGGGCCAGATGAAATGTATAGCGGTAACCAATGAAAAAGGTGGTGTGGCGAAGACAACAACCGCGGTAAACCTCGGTGCCGCGCTGGCCGAGATGGGGCATCGTGTGCTTCTGATAGATATGGATGCTCAGGCCAATCTTACCCTTGCGGTCGGGGCAGATCCACAGCAAATCCACGCCACAATTCTGGATATTATTCTGGATAACGTCCTCTCAACTGAAGAAATCTTAAAACCAACCGGTATAGAGCATTTACACCTATTGGGTAGCAACTCAGGACTGAACTTAGCCGAACGATTGCTTCCACGCCAATCCGGTTATGAAACGTTGTTGCAAAAGAAACTGCCGTTTATCGGGGCCAAGTTTGACTACGTCATCCTCGACTGCCCTCCCTTTCTAGGTGCCCTGATGAGCAATGCCTTGGCAGTAGCGGATATCGCTCTAATCCCTACCCAGGCAGAATACTTTTCCATCTATGCGCTGAAAAATATTTTGGCATTGATCCGCCGCATTCGTGAACAGCATAATCCTTCCCTGGCTTATCGTTTGCTCCTCACCATGTTTGACCAGCGCAACCGCATCCACCGCACATTGTATCAATACCTGCGTGAGCACTTTGCGGATGGGCTAATGGAAACTGTAATCCCTATAGACACCCGACTGCGCGAAAGCGCCATCGCCGGCGTTCCCGTTCTCCATCATGCGCCTAAAAGTCGAGCCGCTCTTCAATATCGTGCCCTAGCCCAGGAGATCATCCACCATGTCCAAGAAACCCTTGCACAGCCGGCTTGATGCCCTCTTTCAACAACTTAACTCCCCTCAGGAAAATGGAAGCATTCCCGGCCAATCGGTGTCGGATGACGACATGGCACAGGGGTGGGGATTTACCTGCCAGGTGGACGGTACTTGCGTAGCATGCAGTCCGGAGATCACATATTGGCTAGGTCTAACCCTAGGGCAGGTCATCGGAAACAGTGTATTTAAGTCTTTTCTCCCCGCGGAGTTGTCCAGCCGCATCCAAGCCTGGCTGGGCTCCAACACTCCATCCTTCGAGGAAGAATTTACATGGACTGGACAGGAAGGCCAAACGTTTGTATTACGGTTAACCGCCCACCGTCTGGGTGAAACCGGTCAATCTGATCCACATTGGCGCGGCTACGTCCAGGTTCTAAACGGTACCCCTGGCTCTTCTCGCTCATCCCTCCATCAGTCCCCATCTCCCCACGGGTCATCCTCACCTTCCCACCGACCAAGCCATCTAGACGTAACAACCCAGCCCGTGGCTCGCGCAGTCAAAACCACTCTTCCCACCCCACCATCCCTGGGGCAGAGGGCTCCAGAGGTCAAAACCCCGCTCAAACAACGCCCACACGTTCAACCTGCTCGCCTTACTGCACCGCTCACACTTCCCGGCTTTGGCGAGGGCCTATTAGAGGTGATAGATGAGGTGCCGGATCGAATCTGGACCGAGGACGAAATCCTCCTGGTTGAAGAAGTAATGCGGCAACTCAGTCTGGCGATTGAAAATGCCCAACTTTATGCTGCAGTGCAACAAGAACTGGCCGAGCGCACGCGCGCCGAGCAAGAACTCCTACGCCGTAATCAGCAATTAGCCCTGCTTAACGAGATCGGGCAACAGATTTCCCGTCTTACCGAAGCCGATGAGATTCTGGATCTCGTCCCGCATGCGGTGGGCCAAATTGCTGACAACACGAACCTCATCCTGGCGCTTTACGATGAGAAGAGTAATCTGGTCCGCTTCCCGCTCGTAATTCAAGACGGAAAATTCCAGGAATGGCCGGCCCGCCCACCCAGCCGTGAGGATGTGATCGGTCGCGTTATCCTGGAACGGCGCCCGCTTTGGCTCAGCCGCGATTTGGAACAAGAAGTCCAATCCCTCGGTCTTCTGCTCCCCGAACCTCACCCCAAAGCCTTAATTGCCCTACCCATGAGCACGGGTGAACGTGTGCTGGGAGCATTGGTCGTTCAATCGTTTACTTCGGATAACGCCTATACCCGGGTGCAGTATGAATTGCTCTCCACCCTGGTGACGCAGTTGAGCATCTCCCTCCAGAACGCCAACCTGTTCCAGGAAGTCATGGCCGGTTTGCGGGCGATTGAGACCCGCGAGCGCTATCAAGCCGCTGTCGCTCGCGCGGTCGCGTTGCTGAGTGAATCGGGCCTTAAAGCCTTGCGCGATGTGCTGAGCCTCTTGGGTGAAGCGGCTCAATGCGATCACGTATTTTATGCCACGGTAAAGGAAGATGAGCAAGGGCTCTACTGGACCGCCGTTGCCGACTGGTCTAAGCAAGAGACGGAATTTCACTTAGAGCGCAATAAACTCCAGCACATGCCGGTTGCGCTTTTCCCTTCGTGGGGGCGACCGTTACGCGAGCGCGGTTGGTTTGCAGCAACTCTGGAGGATCTGGAACCCTTCGAACAGAATTTTCTACGCAACTTAAACACAACCTCCATTTTGCTCCTGGCCGTTCCCGGCAAAGCGGCGGTACCCGGTTTCTTGGCGTTCGAACAGGCTACTCCCCGCCATTGGCAAAATGACGAGATCAATATTCTGCGCCTTGCCGCGGATGCCGTTGCCAACACCCTGGTGCGCCAGGATCTGCTCGAGCAGTTACAAGCCTCGCTCGATGAGACCGAGAATCTGTATCACCTCAGCACGCGCATGTCCACCGCCGCCACCTTACAGGAAATGGTGGCCGTTATTCCTCAGGGAATGCGCATCCCGGCCATCAACCGCGCTGTGCTGCTGCTCAAAGAGAGTGATACATCATCGGGGAAAGAGTATCTGCGCGTGGTGGCCAATTGGCATAGTGGCCGCGGCACCCCACCACCACCCGTTGACACGGTCTATGGAACTAACCACCCTTACTATCACTTGACTCACACCCGAACGCCTCAATTTTATGAGGATGTCCTCGAACAGATCACCGATCCCGCCATGCGCCAGCAACTGCTGGATCTTTCGGTGCGGGCACTGGCCGCCCTACCCTTATGGGCTTCGCGGGAACAATTAGGGGCATTGCTCTTGCTGTGCGATGAGCCTCACCACTTCAGCGGACGCGAACTGCGCACTTATCCCCCTCTGGCCGGCCAGATGGCTACCGAGGTCGAGAACCTGCGCCTGTTTGAACAAACGCAGAAAGCCCTGGCGCGTACCGAGTTGCTCTACACCATCAGTAATGGTATTGCCCAGGCGCGCGAGATCCAGGAACTGGCCGACCTGCTCTTCCAACATGCCTTGCCCGCGACCGCCGAGAACCTCGCTATTATTCTGGTCAACCGCACCCCTGAGGGTGAAGCCACAACCCTCGAAGTCGCCGGCTTCTGCTCCAAGAATGCTGCTTTACAGCGGCAGGGGATGGTGCTACCAGTGCAAGCCCTCCCATCCCTGACCCAATTGCGTTATGAACCCTGGATTCTCACGCACCTAGAGCAAAGTGGATTAGATTCAACTTCGCGCAACACCTTGCAATCTCTGGGGTTTGTTTCAGGCTGTATTGTGCCCTTAATCAGCGGTGAGCGCTTGCTGGGTTTACTGACGGTCTCGGCGTCTCGTCCGATGACCCTTTCAAGTGAGGATATCCAAATCTTGCAAGCGGCAGGTAACGGTATCACTGTCGCGATTGAACGCTTCAGCCTCTTGCGTGAAGCCCAGCGCCGCGCTCTGCAACTCGAAACGGCGGCGCAGATCGCCCGCGATACCCTTAGCACCCTAGACCTCAACACCCTGCTCGGGCGTATGGTGCAACTGGTTGCTCAGCGCTTTAATTACTACCATGTGGGCATCTACCTGAGCAACGACGAAAACAGCCATTTGGTTCTCCGTGAGGCTGCCGGTGCAGGACGTGATGATCTGCTGAACAACCCGCCCCGTTATGCCAGGGGCTCGCGCACGCCAATCGGGCGCGTGGCAACTGTGGGTGAACCGCTCGTGCTTAACCGGGTTTTAGAAGACCCCTTCTATCAACCCAATCCTTACCTTCCTCACACTCGTTCGGAGGTCATCTTACCGCTCAAGACGGGTGATAACGTGATGGGGGTATTGGACATTCACGCCCGCAACGAGAGCGCCTTCACCTCGGAAGACTTGCACGTGCTTCAGATTCTGGCTGACCAAATCGCCGTGGCGATTGAGAACGCTCGCGCTTATGAACTCGCCCAGCAAGCCGTAGAGGAAATGCGCCGTGCTGACCGGCTCAAGAGCCAGTTCTTGGCCAACATGAGCCACGAACTGCGCACCCCGTTGAACTCTATCATCGGTTTCTCCAAAGTCATCCTTAAGGGAATTGACGGTCCGATCACCGAGTTACAACGGCAGGATTTAACCTCGATCTACAACTCTGGTCAGCACCTCCTTGGGCTGATCAATGACATTCTCGATCTTTCCAAGATCGAAGCCGGCAAGATGGAATTGCAGTTCAGCGAGGTGAATCTGGTAGACTTGATCAACAGCGTGATGTCCACCGCTGTGGGTTTGGTCAAGGACAAACCAATCACCCTTTATCACCATGTCCCTGCGGATTTGCCCACCGTCATCGCCGATGCAACCCGCATTCGCCAGGTCTTGCTCAATTTCCTCTCGAACGCGGCAAAGTTTACCGAAGAAGGCTCGATTACGGTAGAAGCGAAGGTAGTCGAAAGTCCCAAGGGCACCCCTGAAGTCATGATCACCGTTACCGATACGGGGATCGGAGTGGCAGAAGAGGATCGGCATAAACTGTTCCAACCCTTCTCCCAGGTAGATGACTCGCCCACGCGCCGCACCGGTGGCACGGGGTTGGGGCTTTCCATCTGCCGCTCATTTGTGGAAATGCATGGGGGACGGATTGGGCTCTTATGGAGCGAAGTGGGTAAGGGGAGCACCTTCTTCTTCACGCTGCCCGTTCCAACGCCGACGACGGCTCAAAGCGGCGAAACAATGTCAGCCTTACCGGATGGCGCCCCGGTAATCTTAGCCATTGACGACGATCATCAAGTCACCCAACTCTATCAGCGCTACCTGGAGAACAACGGTTACCGCATTGTGCCTCTTCACGATCCGCATCAGGCCGTTGCTACGGCCAAACGCCTGAAACCTTTTGCCATCACCCTTGATCTCATGATGCCCGATAAAGACGGCTGGCAAGTGCTCTTCGACCTCAAAAACGACCCCGAAACACGGGATATCCCAGTAATCATTTGTAGCATCTTGGAAGAGGAAGAAAAGGGCTTCAGTCTGGGCGCTGCCGATTATCTGGTGAAACCTTTCCTGCCGGAGGATTTAATCCATGCCCTCTACCGCCTGAAGAATGGGGGGAGTGAACCCAAGATCCTGATTGTAGATGACTCGGCTGAAGATGTTCGCCTGCTCCAAAAAATCCTGGATGCTGATGGCCGCTTCCACATCCAGGTAGCCTACGATGGGCAAGCGGCCTTGGAACACTTAGCCCAATCTTCACCTGACGTCATCCTCTTAGATCTATTCATGCCCGGAATGGACGGCTTCCAAGTTCTGGAAGCGTTGCGCACCCACCCGATTTGGAGCCGTATCCCGGTGATCATCATTACCGGTGGAGATCTTACCCCCGAGCAGCGCGAACAACTGGCCGAGTTCAGCAAGCGTATGCTTAACAAGAGCCAGTTCCACGAGAAAGACCTTTTCGCCCTGTTAGAATCGGCCCTACAAAAGTGGTCTAAAAACACTCCATCATCGCACTGAGGAAGCATCATCATGCTCAACGAACACTGCCAAATTGAGTGCCTGGACTGCGGTTTTCGGACGCCTTACCACCCGCTTGAAACAACATGCCCCCATTGTGGAGGCATGTGGCGTAAGGCCGTTTATGATTACACGTACCTCTCTCGTGCCCTCCCACCCCGGCTAAAGGAACGCCCCTTCGACCTCTGGCGCTATCGCGAATTGCTGCCGGTAACGCAGCCAACCCCTGAATTACGCCTTTCCGAAGGGGGCACACCGCTCATTCGCGCGCTTAACTTGGGCATGATGCTGGGGTTAGCCAATATTTTCATGAAAGATGAACGCCAGGGGCCCACTTCCTCGTTTAAGGATCGTCAGGCAGCGCTCAGCATCTCTGCCCTCAAGACCGTAGGGGTGCGTGAGGTCGTTTTGGCCTCGACCGGGAACGTCGCTATCGCCTATTCAGCGTATGCGGCCCGCGCCGGGATCAAACTTTGGGCGTTTCTCACCAGCCTTGTCCCCGCGGCAAAAATGCGCGAGGTGGCGCTTTACGGCACCCAAGTTATCAAAGTCACCGGATCCTATGATCAAGCCAAGCAGGTGGCCGCCGAATTTGCCCGTCAGCGCGGAATCTACCTGGACGCCGGGGCGCGAAGCATTGCCAACATTGAGTCCATGAAAACCATCGCTTATGAAATTGCCGAACAATTGGGAGAGGTGCTTAACAATTCCGACAATCCTGTGAGTAGCGGACAACCGCGCTGGCAAGCGCCGGACTGGTATATCCAGGCCGTGAGCGGTGGAATGGGCCCATTAGGTGTGCTCAAGGGCTTTCGTGAGATGTATGAAATGGGCTGGATTGACAAAATCCCCAAGATCGGGGTTATCCAGGTGGAGGGTTGCGCCCCGATGGTGAATGCTTGGAAGCAGGGTCGTGAGACGGCCATTCCAGTCCAATCCCCCCGCACCAATATTGCCACGCTGGCAACCGGCGATCCTGGGCGAACCTATACCCTGCTCCGCAATGGGATGTTGGAAGGATCGGGCGGGGCTTTTGAAGCCGTTAGCGATGAAGAGGCCTTTCGAGCGATCCACTTCCTGGCCAAAATGGAAGGAATGTCCGTTGAACCGGCAGCAGCGGTGGCGTGCGCCGGCTTGATCAAATTGGTACGTAGTGGGCAAATCAAGCCCCATGAGGTGGTCGTCATGAATATTTCGGGGCACACGTTACCGGTTGAGCGCGCGGTCGTTGGCGATGGCTGGTCACGCAACGTTGTAGTCTCCGAAGCCATCCACGCCGGCGCCGAAGAAGGTCTGCTGGCAGCGTTGAGCAAGATCACCATTGACCGCTTCCCACGTATTGCGATCGTAGATGATCATCCCGAAGCACGACGTCTGATCCGCCGCATTCTCCAATCCCAAGGGGAGTACACCCTCTATGAAGCCGCCAGTGGCCGCGAAGCCATCGAACTCGCCCAACGTGAACACCCCGACCTAATCATCCTGGATCTCATGATGCCGGAAATTGACGGCTTTGGTGTCATCGAAGCCCTACAAGCCCAGCCCGAAACGGCAGATATCCCAATTATCGTGGTGACTGCCAAGGAGTTAACCCCAGCAGAAAAGGACCGCCTGCGCGGACACATCCAATCCCTGATGCAGAAAGGAGATTTCATGAGCGACGATCTATTGGATGAAGTTCGCGCGTTGCTGAAATGAAGCCACCCTAATGAGGTCAACAAATGTGGGCTAACCGGCGTTCCCAGGGGGTAATTGCAGCGCTGGCATCGGCGCTGTTTATGGGCGCCATGCCCATCTTCGGCAAACAGGCTTTTGGAGCCGGCTTCTCCCCGTTGGCAGTCGTTGCCTTACGCAGCGCCATTGCCGCACTTTTGATGTTAGGAGCCATGAACTTTCAGCGCCAGTTCTTCTATATCTATCCGGTAGGACTAGTAGGTTGCCTAATCGCCGGGATCATCAATGGGATTGGCTCCATTTTTTACTACACTGCTTTGGTTCGTTTGGATGCCAGCGTAGGTCACCTGATTTACTCGTTTTATCCTCTTTTCGTGGCACTGTGGCTCTGGCTGGACCGGCAGAAAATCGGCCCAATTACCCTCCTGCGCCTCACTTTGGCGTTACCCGGTATCTATTTATTGATTCGCACCGGTCATACGCCGGTGGATTTGGCAGGCGCCCTGATGATGTTGCTAGCTGCGCTTTTCTACGCGCTTCACCTTATTATCAATCAGCGCATCCTATACGAAGCCCCAGCGCCAACCGTGACGTTCTACACCCTTCTGGCTATGGCGATTACCGTGGGTATTGCCTTTGGTGTTACTCATCCAACGCTTCCACCCCTTACCCTGGCGTGGTGGCCGGTGCTCGGAATGGCCGGTGTCACTTTTCTTTCTCGCCTCACCTTGTTCCTTGGCGTCAAAAATCTGGGCGGACTTCAAACCGCCCTCTTGGGATTAAGCGAACTTCTTGTTACGGTCCTTTTAGCACAAGTCTGGCTGAATGAACGCCTCAGCCCTGCGCAATGGATAGGGGCATTATTAATCGCCGGAAGCATGACGTTGGTTGCACTTGATCCACCCACACCAGAGCGCCGCACCAGCAGTGGCTGGTTGCGATGGTTGAACCCACCGCAATTACCGGAAATTGACCTTCCCTGGCAACGTTAACCCTGGATTACTCGATCAGCGGACCGGGGGTAGCAGCAACCTGAAGGCAGTAGCCCAACTGCCGCTGATTGTGTAGCCAATGGCTCCCCCCAACTTGGCCGAGTTTGCGCCGCAACCGACTAGCCAGTGGACTTAACAAGCGAGCCGCTTCAACACGGTCTATGGAACAGCCATAGACTAAGCGTCCAAGATCTTCATACGGCAGAGCCACGCCATGATTCGCCAAAAGCGATTCCATCAGCCGGGCTTCAGTCAATGAAAGACGCACAATCCGCTCCGTCGTCCGCAGCACCCGGTTCTGCGCATCCAGAATGACCCCATTATCAAGATAAACCGAAAGGCGCTCGAACTGCAATGGGCACGCGGTCATATAGAGAGCGCTCGATGCATGAACAACGTAATTGGATTCCTTGGTCTCTGTGCCTTGGGCTTGCAAAGCCGTAATGGCCTCGATGAGACTACGTGGAGGTAGAGGTTTTTGCAACACCATAAGGGGGGTTAACCAAGTCTCCGCGGTTGGCTTAATCCCAGGCGAGATCAGAAAAACAGCCTTGACACGTTTCTTGTAATCTTCCAACGCCTTTTCCAGAGCACCCCCCTCACCTTCGTGACGAATATCAGCAAGCAAGATGTCAAAACCCTCGCTGGCCAGCAGGGTCACGGCTGTTTCAAGGGATGAAACCGTGGTTATCCTCAACCCAAGGGGCGCGATTAAGGAAACCAACCATAAACGAAGGGCCTGGTCGGGCTCCAGAATCAGAAGATGACCGGAAAGACTCATATCAGGACGACCTTATAAAAGGCCAAGAACCGGGGTGACGGGGTAATTTGATTTTAACCGAAATCAAACAAAGAGCAAAACACTTTTGCTCATTAATTGGCAAGAAAATCGGCGCAAACAAGACAACCGGTACGCAGTATACTCAAACGAAGAATAAAGCGTTTCCGGAGGCTGGTGTGTTAAGTCATCTCTGGCACTTGATCATAGGGTCTCCCCTTCCTACTCAAAATTTAGCCCATGAGCGCTTAGACAAAATCCGGGCTTTGGCGGCCTTCTCCCCCGATGCGCTTTCTTCGGTGGCCTATGCTAACCAGGAAATTTACCTTAGTCTCGTTGTGGCTGGAAGCGCTGGCCTGGCTTTCTCGTGGCCTATTGGGTTAGCGATCACGGGTTTGCTGATCATCGTGGCTACCTCTTATTATCAAACTATTCATGGTTATCCTTCCGGGGGTGGCGCTTATATTGTCGCCCGCGAAAATCTAGGGACACTTCCGGGGTTGATCGCTGCCGCTGCTTTAACTGTGGATTACAGTTTGACGGCTGCGGTGAGCCTAACTGCTGGTGTTGCCGCACTTGCTTCGGCGTTTCCCGCCCTCTGGGCCTACAAGGTAGAATTGGCGCTCATCCTGCTAGTCATCATTACGGTGATCAATTTACGGGGTATTCAGGAATCGGGAACGGTAATGGCGGTCCCCGTCTATTCCTTTCTGGGGGCTTTCCTGCTTATGATTGGAATTGGCCTGGTACGATTGATTGTAGAAGGTCCTGGTCATCTTACCTCCGTGGCCCCACCAGCGGTTCAGTCTTTGACCCCGCTACTGGTTTTACACGCCTTTGCTACCGGATGCACGGCAATGACCGGTATTGAAGCCATCAGCAACGGTATCCCCGCCTTTCGCCCCCCTGAAGCACGCAACGCCGGACAGACGTTGATCATTATGGCCATACTTATGGGAATGCTCTTTGTCGGTAGTATTGGCCTAACCCAATTTTTAGCCGTCATTCCCCGGGCGGAAGAGACCATTCTTTCTGCTCTAGCCCATCGCATTTTCGGGGAGAGTCCGTTTTACTTCCTTGTGCAACTCAGCACACTGCTCATCCTGGCCGTGGCCGCCAACACCAGTTTTGCCGATTTTCCTCGTCTGGCCGCCATTCTCGCTCGCGACGGTTTTCTACCGCACCAACTGGCCGGGTTAGGCGATCGGCTGGTTTATTCCAACGGGATCCTCACCTTAGCCGGTGTCGCCGGTCTGCTCATCCTTCTATTTGGTGGAGATACCCACGCTTTGATCCCCTTGTTCGCCGTGGGCGCCTTCCTAGCCTTCACCCTTTCACAGATTGGAATGGTCAACCATTGGCAGCGAACCCGCGGCAAGCATTGGAAAATGAAAGCCTTTTTGAACGGCCTTGGGGGATTGATCACAGGGGCAACCATGATCATCGTCGGGGTCAGCAAATTTACCGAAGGGGCGTGGATTGTGCCTATCGCGATTGCACTGCTGACATTCGGATTCTTGCGCATCCGTGACCACTACCGAGACGTTGCCCAAGAGTTGTCGCTTTCTAATGTTGCGGCTCTTCCCACCTCCATTCCACCTCGTCCCCGTATTGTGATCCCCATCTCAGGCGTTCACAAAGGGATTGTTAATGCTGTCAATTTTGCCCGCGCCATCGGGCAAGAGATCACTGCCGTTTTTGTGGAATTAGAACCCGGAAGCGGCGAACAGATCCGGAGCAAATGGGCAGGCCTATGGCCAGATATTCCTCTGGTCGTTTTACCTTCCCCTTACCGCTCCCTGGTGGGGCCTCTCTTAGATTTTTTAGATGAGACCGATTGGGAACATAACGATGGGCAACTGGCCGTGGTCATGTTACCGGAGTTTGTCCCGGCGCGCTGGTGGCACTTCTTTCTGCATAACCAATCCGCCTGGTTGCTTAAAACCGCACTGCTCTATCGGCGGCGGCGCATGGGATTCCAACGCGTCATCATTGACGTTCCATACCACCTGAGACGCTAATTTTAAAAAGGGCAATCCTAGAGAATGCCTATTACACAAAACAATATATAAAAAAGGGGTGGCTGATGGGGGTCGAACCCACAACCACCTGATCCACAGTCAGGTGCTCTGCCTTTGAGCTACAGCCACCGTATGTCTGGTTTTGATTTTAACACAACCCCCATGGTTCGACAAGGAACTTACATCGTCTTTCCAGTACTAATCCTATTTTCTCAAATCTTTCATTAACACAACAGTGGTAGAATTAGCGCTTGCAAAGCCCCACTGCTTTGATGGGGAGGACATTATGACCAACGTCATCGCCTGGGAAACATTGCTTACTGCAATTAAAGTGCTCTACGCCTTATGTATGCTGGCGGTAGTCATTCCCGGGCTTAACAGCCTGTTCCTCGCTTACACGTATTTGCGTCACCGCCAACGTCTCCCCCGCTCTTCCGATTTTACGCCCCCCACTTCGTGGCCGCGAGTCACTGTCCAACTTCCAATCTATAACGAAGGGCAACTGATTACCCGCTTATTACGCGCCGTTACGCGTCTAGACTACCCCCGTGATCGCCTGGAAATCCAGGTCCTGGATGACTCCACCGACGAAACCAGCACACTTGCCCGTGCGCTGGTCGAACGCTATCAACGTGAAGGGTTTCAAATCGTCTACCGCCACCGCGCCAACCGCCAGGGCTACAAAGCCGGCAACCTGGCCTCGGGTCTCTCGACCGCAAAAGGCGAGTTTATTGCCATCTTTGACGCTGACTTCCTACCTCCCCGTGACTGGCTGAAACGGGTCGTGCCCGCCTTTCAAGATCCGAACGTTGGTTTCGTGCAGACCCGGTGGGTCCACTACAACGCTCATACCAACCTTCTCACCCGCCTGGTCAATCTGGCAATGGACGGACACGCCATTGTAGAACAAGGTGGTCGTGCCGCGGGCGGTTTTTTCATCGGCTTTGACGGTTCAGGCGGCATCTGGCGCCGCGAGTGCATTGAGGCTGCCGGTGGATGGCAATGGGATACCCTAACCGAAGATCTCGATCTGGCGTACCGCGCCCAACTTTTAGGTTGGAAAGGGCTCTACTTGCCCGACGTTACCGTCTTAGCGGAGTTGCCCGAAACCTTAGCCGCCCTTAGACGACAACAATACCGCTGGGCGAAAGGTAGCCTCCAAACCTTGCGCAAACTCGGGGTACGTCTGTGGCGTGCCCCTCTGCCCTGGAAGGTGCGTTTGCAGGGCTTGCTTCACCTTGCCATGTATGTCCCGTTCCCCTTCGCCGTGCTGGCTTTCCTGTTAATCCTCCCCTTGGGTTTATGGGCACCTTCGTATTTCAGTTTCTTCCTCTGGAGCATCCTCGGGGGAGTGGGGTTAGCCGCAGAATACCTTACCGCGCGAACCGAAATCAACCCCCGTTTGGCATCGCGCTTAAAGTTATTGCCGGGAATGGCGCTGCTTGGAATCGGTATCAGCCTGACGTGTGCCTTTGGAGCCGTTGACGGTTGGCTTCATGACGGTGGCGTGTTTGAGCGCACTCCCAAAGGTCTAACTTCGAAATCAAAACCGATGCCCCCCTCCGTAAGAACCATCTATAATTATCTCAAATGGGGCGAAGGTGTCTTAAGCCTTTATTTACTGGTCTCGGCTTTGTTACTGGCCAGCCACGCGCAAGCCGGGATGTTACCCTGGTTATTTACCAGTTTTACCGGTTTCTTCCTTATGTCCCAAGGGGCTTTTTTAGAGGAGCCGTTACCCAGTACGGCCCCCCTCTCTACTACTAATCATCATCTTTCATCATTGACTAAATAACTCTTAAAACCCTTCAGGAGAAGCCACCATGCGTAAACCTTTTGTTGCCGGAAACTGGAAGATGAATAAAACCGTTGAGCAGGCGCGCGTCCTGGTTTCAGAAATGCTACCGGGGTTACAAGCCGTCAAAGCGGTTGAACGCGTCCTCTGTCCACCTTTTACCAGCCTGATGGCAATCGCCGCCATGCTGAGTGGCACCGATATCGGCCTGGGAGCCCAAAATATGCACTGGGAAGCCGCCGGTGCATTCACCGGTGAAATTGCCCCTGCAATGGTTAAAGAGTTCTGTCATTACGTGATTCTGGGCCACTCAGAGCGGCGCACATATTTCGGCGAGACCGACGAAACGGTCAACCGCAAGGTACGGGCCGCATTTGCCCACGGGCTTACCCCCATCGTCTGCATCGGTGAAACGCTGGCCGAAAACGAAGCTGGACGCACCGCCGAGGTCGTCTCTCGCCAGATTGAACAGGGTCTGAAAGACCTGACACCCGAACAAGCCAGCGGGCTGGTCATCGCTTACGAACCGGTTTGGGCCATCGGCACCGGACGCGCCGCCAGTGGTGAAGATGCCAATCGCGTTGTAGCGGAAGTCATCCGCCCAACCCTGGCCAAAATGTTTGGGAACACCGTCGCCGAAACCATCCGCGTGCTCTACGGTGGTTCGGTAACTGCCGCCAACGCCGCTGAGTTCTTCTCTCAACCGCAAATTGATGGCGCTTTGGTAGGTGGTGCCAGTCTAAAAGCCGCCGAGTTCGTAAAGATTGTCGAGGCTGCCGCCAAGTGAGAACGATTTGGCTTTCGAGGGCTTAATCGCCTTTGGTTTGACTCTGCTTCTTTTCCTTGTGATACAGCGTTGGCTGCATCACGAGATGCAGGCTTTCTTTTACCTGCTAACCCGACGCCCCAACTTGGCGGTGACGCTCTTCTCCATCGTTCTCTTTCCAGGCGTGTTCTTGCATGAATTCAGCCATGTCCTCGCCGCCTGGTTGCTGCGTGTCCCGTTACGTGGATTTTCTCTTCTCCCACGCCTATCATCGGATGGACAATTGCAATTGGGCTATGTGCAAACATCTAAAACCGACTTTCTACGTGATGCTCTAATTGGTGCGGCGCCGTTCTTCACCGGCTCGCTTGTGGTCGCCTACCTCGGGTTGAATCACTTGGGTCTCAACGTCTTGTTTCCGCCTTTGCTTCAAGCCAATTGGCAAGCCCTTCTACCTCAGATGCTTGCCCTAACCCAACAACCCGATTTCTGGCTCTGGTTTTATCTCACCTTTGCCGTCAGCAGTACCATGATCCCTTCCGCCGCCGATCGCCGCGCCTGGTGGGCTGTGGCAGTAGCCTTGGGCATCTTTGCCATGGTCGCCTTTCTGGCCGGGATCGAGCAATGGCTAGCACTTTCCCTGTGGCCGATGCTAAACCAAGCTCTCTCCGCACAGGGACTCATTTTGGGGATGGCGCTTACCATTCACCTGGCTTTAGCCATTCCCCTATGGGTTACTAATCGAGTGTTATTCCGCGCACGGCGTGCCCTCGCCTCCACCAACACGCCGCGTTCTGGAATTAAAACCAAGTTTTAGCCGGTACCGAACTGACGATCTCCGGCGTCCCCCAGTCCGGGTACGATATAACCCTGGTTATTCAGGCGCTCGTCAATGGCCGCCAGGTAAATCGCCACATCCGGATGGTGAATTTCTAAGCGTTGAATACCTTCGGGTGATCCAATCAGTCCCACGAACTTAATGCGCTTAACGCCCCACTGCTTAAGGATATCCACCGCGGCAATCGCCGAACCGCCTGTAGCCAGCATTGGATCCAAAATCAAGCACACGCTGACCCGAGGCTCGGTCGGGAGTTTGTTATAGTACTGCACCGGCTTAAGCGTCTTTTCATCTCGATAGATGCCTAGATGCCAGACCTCTGCCGAAGGCATGAGTTCCCAAACCCCCTCGACCATACCCAAACCCGCACGCAAGATGGGCACCAACCCAATTTTTTCCACCAACTCCGCCCCTTGGGCAACCCCCATGGGGGTCTGCACCGTTACCGGGCGCGTCGCAAGGTCCGCAGTTGCTTCATAGGCTAAAAGCGCGCTTAGTTCACGTACCAATTCGCGGAATCGCTTTGGTTCGGTCTCCACTGAGCGCAACTTGGCTAATTTATGAGCCACGAGGGGATGTTTTGAGACATGGACGAGCGACATATGTGGCGTGCTCCTTTGCTCAAATTTCGCTTATTATAATTCAATCCCCAAGCAGAAAGCAGTTATAATCAAACCGATATGGACGATTTCAAACAGCGCCTCGTACAACCCGAAAGCCGACCAGACGACCGGTTGGATCAAGCCCTGCGCCCACGCCGCTTAGCCGACATCATTGGACAAGAGGCTTTAAAGGAAAATCTTTCCATTCTCATTGCTGCTGCTCGCCAGCGCGGCGAACCCCTGGAACATGTTCTCTTCTACGGCCCGCCGGGGCTGGGGAAGACCACTCTTTCGCATGTGCTGGCCAATGAGATGGGCGTGGAGATCAAAGTCACCGCAGGGCCGGCCATTGAGCGCGCGGGAGATTTAGCCGCCATCCTGACCAATCTGCGTGCCGGGGATATTCTTTTTATTGATGAAATCCACCGCTTGGGTAAAGCCGTGGAAGAAGTGCTTTACCCGGCCATGGAAGATTTTGCCCTCGATATCGTTATCGGAAAAGGGCCAGCGGCGCGCTCGATCCGCCTTAAACTACCTCGCTTCACCCTAATTGGCGCCACCACCCGCCTAGCGCTGGTCAGTGCACCCCTGCGGGCGCGTTTTGGCGCCGTTTATCGCCTGGACTATTACAGCCGTGAAGCCATCGAACAGATCCTGAGCCGCGCCGCAATACTGCTGGGTGTCCAAGCCGAACCAGAGGGCATCGAGGAAATCGCGCGACGTTCGCGCGGCACCCCCCGCGTGGCCCTACGCCTCTTGCGCCGCGTGCGCGATTACGCCCAAGTACGCGGCGCCGGCCAGATCACGGCTGAGATCGCCCGCGAGGCGCTCAATCTTCTCAATGTTGACCCCTTGGGATTGGACGACGTAGATCAACGCGTCTTGCGCACGGTGATTGAAAAATACAACGGCGGGCCGGTCGGTCTAAACACCATTGCCGCCTCCATCGGTGAAGAACCCGATACCATTATGGACGTGGTCGAGCCCTACCTGCTCCAACTGGGTTTTCTGGATCGTACCCCGCAAGGGCGTGTGGCCACGCCTTTGGCCTATGCGCATCTCGGCATTCCTTATACCAAAGACAATCAACAGCCGCGGCTGTTTACCTGAACATCAAACTAACACCGAAAGCATTATCACATTTATGGCCGGTTCGTCCTTTAAAACCTCTGACTTCGATTACGATCTTCCTCCCGACCGCATCGCCCAGACACCGATTGAGCCACGCCACAAGGCACGCTTGCTGGTAATGTGGCGGGATCGCCCTGAACTAGAACACACTGTTTTCTGGGAGATTGGGCGTTACCTTAATCCCGGTGACTTATTGGTAGTCAATGAGACCCGCGTCATCCCGGCACGCCTATGGGCGCGCAAACCCTCCGGCGGACGGGTGGAGTTGCTTCTGCTTAAGAAAATCGCCGACCAGACCTGGGAGAGCCTGGTGGGTGGCAAACGCGTCAGGCCGCCTATGCGACTTCAGGTGGAAGGCGGCCCTACCGCCGACGTCCTTGCCGACCTGGGGGGATCACGCCGTCTGATCCAATTTGCCGAACCCATTGAACCCTACCTGCCCAGGGTAGGACAAATGCCTCTCCCCCCTTACATTCATGAACCGCTACGCGACCCCGAGCGCTACCAAACCGTCTTTGCCCGTGAACCCGGTTCGGCTGCCGCGCCTACTGCGGGACTCCACTTCACCCCTGAACTTATTGCACACCTCAAAGCCCAGGGAATTGGATTTGCCGGATTGGTGCTTCATATCGGTTTAGACACCTTCGCCCCGGTGACCGAAGAAGACCCCACCCAGCACCGCATACACACTGAATGGTGTGAACTCCCCCCGGAGACCGCCGAACGGATCAACGCCACCAAACGGGCCGGCAAGCGCGTAGTGGCTGTGGGCACCACGAGCGTGCGCACGCTGGAAACGGCGGCGCGCTATGCCACACCCGGCACGTGGGTTGCCCCGTTTGCCGGACCAACCGATCTCTACATTCTGCCTGGCTTTGAGTTCCGCGTGGTGGATGCCCTGGTGACTAATTTTCACCTTCCCCGCTCCACCTTGCTCATGCTGGTCAGCGCCTTTGCCGGACGCGAACGTATCCTTGAGGTGTATCGCGAAGCCGTTCGTCTGAACTATCGCTTCTATTCGTTCGGTGATGCGATGCTCATCCTTTAATCTAAGCGCGCTTTTTTAGCCCATACACGCGCGCCAAGGGAATGACGGCCATAATTCCCGTGCCGGGTTGGCTGAGGCTACCCACTACCTTTTCCGTTGCCTTAACCAAGCGCTCAACCATAGCCTCATCTTCTACAATAGAGAACAACGTGCGATTGGTATTCTCTATATGTTCCCTAAAGTTTTCAAGGGAGGGAAACAACGGAAAATCCTCGCGCCACACCCCACCGCTTTCCCGAAATCGCACCAATCCCTTGCTAAGCAGAATTGTTACCCCACTGACACCTACATCCTCCCATGCGTTAAGCAGCGCGTCCAGATTTTCAGGATCATTGAGGACGTACAAAACCAGAAACATAAACGGCCATCACCTCGTTTAAGATTTGGGTTCAAGCGTTTCCACCGAAGCCTCAGGGGTTGACGCGGCTTCCGGAATTTCTACTTTCTGCTTTTTTTCCTGGTGAACAAAGGTGGCCCGCAGAAGAGGCGGCGTGATCAATGTCGTCACCAACACCATGGCCACAATTGCCGGAAAAACCTGAGGGGAGAGCCAACCGTTGTCCAGGCCAACCGTTGCCACAATCAACCCAACCTCACCGCGCGAGATCATCCCTATTCCTAATTGTAGTGATTCCAACCAGGAATAACCCGAAATTCGTGCCCCCAATCCTGCCCCCAAAATCTTGCCCAAAATAGCCACCAGGATAACCCCAAGCATCACCCATATGGTTTCAAGACGGATAAGGTGAAGATCCACCGCAAGCCCGACATTAACAAAGAACAACGGGATAAAGAAGCCGTAGCCCAAAGCACGCAAGCCGCTCTCAATTTGCCCTTTTTCTGACGTGCGTGCGAACATCAAGCCGGCCAAAAATGTACCGGTAATAGCCGCCATTCCCCCCACTACCTCGGCTGCCAACCCGTAGAACAGCATGATGACAATCGCAAAACTCAACGCTGCCTGACTGATCGGCAGTCGCACCACGCGTTGGCTAAGCCGAGGGAGAATCCACAACCCAAATCCCATCGCAAGCGCCAGGAAAAGCGCCATGCGCAACACCACCGGCAAAATAGTTGCCGGTGTCAAGCCACCATCGCCCAGTGCCAGGAAAATTGAGAGGAATAAGATGACCAGAATATCATCGAAAACGGCTGCTCCCAGCAATCCCAGCCCCACCCGAGTGCGTAACACATTGAGTTCCATAAGGGTCTGAGCCGAAATGCTGACGCTGGTTGCCCCTAACGACAGGCCCAAAAAGAGCGCGCTATCCAAGGGCATGTGTGCCAACAACCCCACCCCTGCCCCCAATACGACTGGGACAATAACACCTAGCGAGCCGCTCAACAGCGATACACGGGTATTACGCACAAAATCGCGAATGTGGAGTTCCATCCCGGCCAAAAACATCAGGATGAGAACGCCCAACTCGCCAATTTCATACACAAACTCGCCCAAGTGGGTATCGGTAAAAATATGTAGGTGGATCAGATCAATTAGCGAAGGCCCGAGCAGCAGCCCAACCAGTAGTTCCCCCAGCACCGAAGGTTGTCCCAAGCGTGTGCTCAAATAGCCCGCGGCCTTTGCCGCAAACAGAATAATGGCAGAAACCAGGACAAATTGTAAAAACGGTGTCATGGCGACTATGCTCTCAGGAAGTTTGTCCAAAGTTTACCATGAAATTGTTATCTTTTCTGAGATGAGGGATACGGTATACTAGACAATGCAGGCCAGCCAGGAGATGACTTATGAGCGACCTCGAAAAGGAAAAACAACGTTGGGAAACCCAAACGTTAAATCCTTTGATCGAGAAATACCCAGAGCGTAAAGCCGAATTCTATACCTCATCCCAAATTCCCCTCCCCCGGGTGGCTCTTCCTCCCAAGCACTTTGATTATATGGAAAAACTTGGCTTCCCGGGTGAATACCCCTTCACCCGCGGCGTTCAGCCCACCATGTACCGCGGGCGCTTGTGGACGATGCGGCAATATGCCGGCTATGCCACCGCCGAGGAATCCAATCAGCGCTATCGTTATTTACTTGCCCAAGGCCAAACCGGCCTTTCGGTTGCTTTTGACTTGCCCACCCAAATCGGCTATGATGCCGATGATCCTATGGCCAGCGGGGAGGTGGGCAAAGTCGGAGTATCAGTGTCCTCCCTGCGGGACATGGAAATCTTGTTCAAAGATATTCCCTTGGACAAGGTTTCCACCAGCATGACCATCAACGCCCCGGCGGCGATCCTGCTGGCAATGTACATTGCCGTAGCCAAGCGTCAGGGCATAGATCCCAAATGGTTGCGCGGCACCATCCAAAACGACATCCTCAAAGAATATGTGGCACGGGGTACGTATATCTTCCCACCTGGGCCCTCGATGCGCTTGATCACGGATGTCTTCAAGTACTGCGCTAAGCACGTGCCGCGCTGGAACACCATCAGCATCTCCGGTTACCACATCCGTGAAGCCGGTGCCAACGCCGTGCAAGAGGTCGCCTTCACGCTGGCTAATGCCATTGCCTACGTGCAGGCGGCGATTGATTCCGGTCTACAAGTTGATGAATTTGCCGCTCAACTCTCATTTTTCTTCGCCGCCCATAACCAATTCCTGGAAGAAGTGGCCAAATTCCGCGCCGCCCGCCGCTTGTGGGCTCAAATCATGCGCGAACGCTTCAAGGCCCAGGATCCCAAGTCCTGGATGCTGCGCTTCCACACCCAGACCGCCGGCTCCACCCTGACGGCGCAACAGCCCGAAAACAACATCGTGCGCGTGACCATCCAAGCATTGGCGGCAGTGCTAGGGGGAACCCAGTCCTTACACACCAACTCCATGGATGAAGCGCTCTGGCTGCCGACCGAGAAATCGGTGCGCATTGCTCTGCGTACTCAACAGATCATCGGCTACGAATCGGGCGTAGCGGATACCGTGGATCCACTTGCCGGTTCCTATGTGATCGAATATCTCACCGATGAAATCGGCCAGCGCGCCATGGATTACATTCGCAAAATTGATACCATGGGCGGGGCCCTGGCCGCCATCGAAAACGGCTACATGCAGCAGGAAATCCAGGAATCGGCCTATCGCTATCAGCAGGCCGTTGAAAGTAAAGAGCAGATCATCGTGGGCGTCAATGCGTTTCAGGTTGAAGAGCAGTTAGATCTGGAACGCCTGAAAGTAGACCCGGCCATCGAGGCCGCCCAGCGGGCCCGGTTGGCCGAACTGCGCGCTCAACGGGATAATGCCAAGGTCAGCGAACTGCTCACACGCCTTGAACAAGCCGCCCGCGGGAGCGAAAATCTGATGCCCCTCTTTATCGAGTGCGTTGAAAACGACATCACTTTGGGAGAAATTTGCCGCGTCTTGCGCCAGGTGTGGGGCGAGTATCAACCCCCAACCTGGATTTGAGCCCAAGCGAGGTGAACTGTATGGCCAAAATCACCAAAATCAACCACGTTGCAATTGCCGTTTCCGACGTTGACACAGCGCTTTCGTTCTGGCAAGATGCGTTGGGCTTAACAGTTGATCATATTGAGGATGTACCCAGCCAACAGGCTACCGTGGTGTTCATTCCGGTGGGCGAGAGCGAAGTCGAACTGGTTAAACCGACCAGCGATGACACCGGAGTCGCGCGCTTCATCGCCGAACGCGGGGGCGGGATGCACCATCTCTGTTTCGAGGTGGACAACATCGAAGAAATGCTCGCCCAGTTGAAAGAAAAGGGGATCCGCTTGATCAACGAATCCCCGTTGGAACTGCCGGGCCGCAAAATGGCCTTTATCCATCCGAAAAGCACCGGCGGAGTGCTGGTCGAACTCTACCAAATCACCCGCTAGTGCGCTCTCTATTACGCAATGCGACGCGCTTCCATATAGAAGCGCTTCTCAATGGCTTCACCCATTGAGAACGTCTTGCGCGGCAGGACGCCGTCCAGGATCACGGTGCGGAAAAGTTCGGTTTTGGGCATGGCGGGCAGATAAAATCCGTAATTACCGCCCTGACGCCCCAACGTACTCACGACCTCGCGCCCGTGGATGTAATCAATTTTGGCTCCGTTCTGCTGTTTGAGCCAGGCGTCCAAGAAGGTTTGCAGCGTCCCAACCGGCAGGTTCGACTCGGGCTGGTGCACCCGAGCTAACCAGTAGCCCTGGGCCGAAATAATACCAAACCGGTGCTCATTGGATGGCTGTGGACGATGGACCTGCTCCACCATCTCGTCCTCCCCAGCACACGGCTGTAGGGTCAGGCGTTCACCAAACCACGCCTGCAGATCCGACAACATGTCGCGCCGGGCATTGAAAACCACACGGTGAATCGGTTCAAATTCCAAGCCCTCGTCGTAGAGGTTCTCAATTTCCACCAAGGCATAGCGGGCGGGATGATCGGGACCAACCTGGGCTTTGATTTTCTCCCACACCGATTTGGCGGTGGCTAACGAGTGGTTGCCATCCCCAACCGCAAAAAGCAGTACACCCTTTTCCCGACCAACGCCGTATTTGGTATAAAAGACCTCGGGAGAGGCCAGGCGTTCCAAGGCTCGCACGACCTGCTGTTCCAACGCCGGATCATTCACCCAGCGCCCGCGTAGGTGACCACTTCCAAGCATCAGGTCGAAGTCGTACAGCAGAGGCAACCGTTCGGATTGCTCTGCTACCGGTTCAATCACCGTGCGCTCTGGATCATCAATCAACACCAGGATATGAGGGAGTTCAAGCATCGCTCCCTCGCGAATACGCATGCGTGGGGGGATGCGCTCCAAAATCGTGCCCTCAGTGGCCCGAATCAGCGATTGCGCGCCCGGGGTGAACTCATACTTTTCTAAATCCAGTGCCAAGATCAAGCCGCGCCGTGTTTTTTCGCCCACGGTGCGTTCGACGTAAATCAAGCCGGTATAGGTTTCGAACAAATTGGCTTCAAGGTAACGCCGCATGGTTTCCTGGGCGCTATGGATGCGCCGACTTTCTTCTGGAGTGCCTAGGTAAACCTCGGGCAAGATCAAATGAAACGTAGAGGGAGATTCACCGACAAGGGCAGAGACCTTCTCCCAATAATCCGGCTGGGAGGTGAATTGATCACAGGCGATGACGGCCCATTTATGAAGGTCAATCCCAGGCCTGGGAAGTAGAACATCTGCAACCTGAACACCGATTTGAGGATAGTTTCGCATCGCAGACCTCGTGCAGTGGAATGATGAAACACGCACGGTGATTCTATCAAACTTTAATCAGAGCCGACATGCTTTACTACCCCTTAAATACCAAAAAGGCTGTCCCACACCGGCACAGCCCTGCTTCTTTCACTGCCCTAATCGGTTCACATACCTGCCATATACGCAATCCCGACGGTGCCCGGCCCGGTGTGTGTGCCGATCACCGGGCTGACTTCTGCCAGCACCAATTCAGCCAGGCGTTCTTGGGGATAACGCTGACGTACCCGCTCCATCAGTTCTTCGGCTTCCTGGGGCGCATTGGCATGCAAGCAGGCTAAACGCAGTGGCGACCGCTCTCCCACCCGCTCATCTAAAAGGTCCAGCAGACGATCCACAGCCTTGCGTAAGGTGCGAATACGCTCAACCGCCTCCACACGCCCATCACGTAGTTCCAGCAAGGGCTTGAGGTTGAGCGCAGTTCCTAAAAAGGCCGCCGCACCACCGATGCGGCCTCCGCGGTGCAGGAATTCCAGCGTGCTGACCACAAACACCGCCCCGGTGTGATTGACCGCTTGGTGCGCCAAGGCCTTGCATTCTTCAAAGGTGACACCCTGCGCTGCCGCGCGCGCCACACTAAGCACATGGTAACCCAATGCCATAGCCGTGACCTTCGAATCCACCACCTCAATCCGCTCACTCTTGAGCATGGCACGGGCTTGTATTGCGGAATCCAGCGTCCCCGATAACTTCGCCGAAATGTGGATGCTGACGATATCATAGCCCTCTTCCAACAGGGTAGCATACACCTGGCGAAAGGCTTCGGGAGAGGGTTGCGAGGTTGTCGGCATAACTTTGGCCGTCTTTAGCCGCGTATAGAACTCCAAAGGCTGAATATCTACGCCGTCGCGGTAAGTTTCTCCACCCCAAACAACCTGCAAAGGCACCACGTGAATGGGTAACCCTTGGCTCAAAGATTTTGGGATGTAAGCAGTGCTGTCGGTGACCACGGCGACCTTGGACATGAAACGCTCCTCCTCTGACCTAAGCAATGATTATCGTTCTGGCAAGTTTAACACGTTAAAGGTCTAAAAGTTACAGGTTGTCAAATGCTTCTTGTACTCAACGGGAAAAGTGGGAGCAACCCCTAGTTGACGCCCCGCCATATTTTCATTATTATTGTTATTGCTCCAGGTCGGTCGGATGATCGCGGTCTCGCTAAGTGCGAGGCTGAGGAAAGTCCGCACTCCACAGAGCACGGTGCCGGGTAACACCCGGGGCGGGGTAACCTGCCGGACAGGGCCACAGAAACAGGTAGCCCTCGTGCCTATCAAGGCGCGAGTGGTGATAGTGAAAAGGTGGTGTAAGAGACCACCAGCGCCGGTAGTAATACCGGCGGCTAGGTAACCCCCACCGGGAGCAAGGCCAAGCAGGGGCAAAGTCCGCATCTGCGGGCGGGAAGTGGCTCGCTTCCCTGGAGCCCCGGGTAGGCCGCTAGAGCGGGCCGGTAACGGCTCGCCCAGATAGATGATCATCCCGGCCGGTGCCGTCTCTGGTATGACCAGAGATACCCACCGGACGGACAGAATGCGGCTTACAGACCGGCCTGGGGTGTCTTTTTTCCTTTCTCCCATTTCCGAAAGGAGTCAAATCTTATGACGTACGAACCGACGACGTCTCCCCCATCTACTTCCCCACCTCCCACCACCCCGAACCGCCCAGGACTGGCCATAGCCTCACTGGTGCTGGGCCTGATTACGCTGATCGCCTGGTGCCTACCGATTTGCGGCGCCCCGCTGGCCATTGCCGGAATCATCACCGGCATTTTAGGCCTGAACAGCACCAACCGCGGCCTGGCCATTGCCGGCCTCATTATTGCCAGCCTGGGGTTGATCCTCTCAATTGTCAATTCCGTAGTGGGGATGTTGTTCGCGCCCCAATTCAGCCAGATGTTCGAAGAAATCCTGCGCGAACTTCCGGTACAACCCTGATCTTTTGCGCACGATTACGCTAGCGCGACACCGCCGGCAGGAAGATGGCATAGGGCAGGTCTTCCACCACCGTCAGCGTCACTACCACGTCATAGGGTGAGCCGCGAACGTTTTCCGTCGCGTCCACCGCCACTCGGATGATTCCTGAATAGGTGCCCGGTGAAGTGGGTATCTCAGCCGGATTCAGGCTGATCACAGCGCCGCTTGGGGTTGTGCCGCTTGTCGGTGCGACCCGAGTCCACTCCGGGGCGGAGACGATGCGCCAAAACAAGACCTGGTCATTCCCACTGTTCGCAATTTGAAGGGCTGTCTGTTCGGGTAAGATCTGGCGTTTTGCTCGAATGAACAATAAAGGAGAGTTGTGACGGCTTTACCGTAAGCACCGGCTCACCCGTGGTTAGTTCAATCGAATCGCAAGCCGTATAAATTTGAGTATTGTTACGTAATTCTGCGCAGACCGTGCGGAGTCCTTTGACCCATTTCAAGCGCCAGGCCAATTTGGGTGAAAAGGTCTGCCATTCCCCCCACGCATCCTCATCATTACGCAAGCGCATCTGCGTCCATATTCCCTGCCCATAGATGTACAGTTCAACGTTTGGATCTACCGTTTGCGCATACTCCCGATTAATGACCAGAGGGTAAATACCGTCGCGCCGCCCAAAATCCTGTACCCAGTAGCGATAGTAAGTGCCACCTCCCTCATCATAGCCCATCCCAATTTCCCAATAATTGGGGGATTCAATGTTAGCACGATGGCCGCTGGAGTCCAGCCACCCCTGCATGACACTATCTGGGGACGCGTACCCCGCCGCAATATTTTCGCCCAGGTTGCTCCAATTCTTATAAAAAGCCGTGATCCGCGTGTTCCACTCGCAAACCCGGGTCAGAGTACTTCCACTGCGATCATATGAGTCGTGGTCAAAATAATTATCCTGGCGCAGGTCGCGCGCATGGTAACGAGCCGCGTTGTCCAGTTCCGTCACCCGCTTAAGCGGGGGCAAGCCCTTCAAAGCCCGATGATCGTTGACTAACTCCACCACGCGCTGTTCGAAATCAGCCCGAACCGGCGTGATGGTTTCACTTCCGGTGGCGCACCCTGTAAACAGCGCCTCAAAATCTCCCGACGCCAACGAAACCGATGAGCCAACGGTTGGAGAGGTATCTTGAGCCAAAGCAACTTCAGCAGAGGCAAGGAACACTAACAGGCTCAAAACCACGAGAAACATCTGCCGCCATCGAGATCCCATAAGCCAACCGTTTACCCTGTCTGTTCATCCATTATAAAAATCTGCCTTTTGACCTCGCTTTACAATCCCTTTGCAATTCTTCGCTTAACCCGCCGTTAGGCAAATTGTTGACGAATTATAAGGGCTGAATTATCCTTAGATGTGGGGATGGGAGAGCTCCGGTGAGCTCCCCGGTCTTCAAAACCGGTGACGGGTCGCGTGGCGAGCCGTGGTGGGTTCGACTCCCATTCATCCCCGCCTGAACGCCAACCGAGCATAACGTTTTTGCACTGCAAATGCGATTAGGTGACTGCTATGGATTTTTCTTTTGACCTCCAACGTCAGGACCTCATCGAGACCTATGTCCGCCGCATCTTTCACATTGAGGATGTCACACTGGGGAGCGAACGCACGCCTTACCTGATACGCTACCGTGGGCGACTGGTGGTCCCTGACTCCGCAAACGCTTACGACACGTTGAGCACCCAACTTAAGCCCCTGGGGCTGACGCCGCTCTTCCGCACTGAAGAGGGACGCCATGTTATTTACATCATCCGCGGCCTACCCTCGGCGCGCCCATCTAACCCAACGGTCAACTTGATTTTCTTTATCTTGACCCTGCTTAGTGTTTGGTTCACCGGGGGTGTACTGGGCAGTGAGGGAGAACTGACCGGCTCCGCCTCTCAGGTCATTCTGCAACTGCTCAAAAACGGTTGGCCCTTTGCGCTAAGTATGATGGCCATCCTGGCCGCGCATGAATTCGGGCACTACCTGATGGGACGCCATCACGGCGTGCATGTCACCTTGCCTTATTTTTTGCCCCTGCCCTTTCCCATCAGCCCGTTTGGCACCATGGGCGCTTTTATCAACATGAAAGAAGTGCCCAAGAATCGGCGCATTCTAATGGATATCGGCATTGCCGGCCCACTTAGCGGTTTGATCGTGGCCATTCCGGTCCTGCTCATCGGTTTATCACTCTCTCGTCTGGAACCCCTGCCGGCCTTTCCCCAACCCGGCGTGCTGGGGCAGGCTCAACTTGAAGGTAATTCGATCCTCTACCTTTTCCTCAAGTTCCTGGTCTTTGGCCGCCTCTTACCCGAACCGGCCACCTACCAGGGATTACCGCCCTTGCTGTACTGGTTGCGGTATGTGCTTACCGGGCAGCCTCTGCCCTACGGCGGGCTGGATGTTGTCCTACATCCGGTGGCATGGGCTGGATGGGGTGGATTGTTAATCACCGCCCTCAATCTTATCCCTGCCGGGCAATTGGATGGGGGGCATATCCTTTACACCCTTTTTGGGCGCAAGCGTGCCCAGGCACTCTTTCCGGTCATTCTGGCCGTGCTCATCCTGATGGGTTTCATCTGGAGTGGTTGGTGGCTGTGGGCACTGCTGATCTTCTTCTTCGGTCGCACCTATGCCGAGCCTCTGGATCAGATCACCGAACTGGATGGGCGACGACGACTGCTTGGCGTAATCATGTTGATTATCTTCGCGTTGATTTTCACCCCTGTCCCGCTGGTCTTAATGCCATGAAAAGATGGTCCTATGACCAATGAAGAACTGGCCGCCGTTTTTGAACGCATTGCCAACCTCTTAGAAATCAAAGGCGAGAACATCTACCGCGTGCTCTCGTATCGGCGGGTGGCCGAATCACTGCGCACGCTCGGACAAGAGGCCAGCGTTCTGCGCGCTCAGGGACGGCTACACGAGATTCCCGGGGTCGGCAAGGCCATTGCCGAGAAAATCGAAGAACTGTTGGACACCGGGGAACTAGGTTTTCTGAAGCGGCTGGAAGCCGAGGTGCCGCCTTCGCTGATTGATTTACTCCAAATTCCTGATGTGGGCCCGAAACGCGCCGCCCTGTTTTGGAAACAGGCCGGTATTACCACGCTTGAAGCCCTGGAAGAAGCCGCCCGTGCCGGGCGCCTGCGCCATTTGCCCGGCATGGGCGAAAAAAGCGAAGCCCGCATCCTGGAAGGCATTGAGGCACTGCGCCGCCGTTCTCACCGCCTGCCATTAGGGGTCGCCCGCCCCATGGCCTTGCGTTGGTTGGATTGGCTGCACCAACAGCCGGTTGTCGTGCGGGCCGAACTGGCCGGCAGTCTGCGCCGCTGGCGCCCCACTGTCGGTGATCTCGACCTAGTGGCGGCCTCGTATCAACCCGAGGCCCTGATGGACGCATTCGTCCACCACCCTGAGGTTTACCGAATTGTTGCCCAGGGCGAAAACAAGGCCAGCATTGAAACCAAAAGCGGTACCCGCCTGCAATTGTGGTGTCAACCTCCGGAGAAGTTCGGCAGTCTCTGGCAATACGCCACCGGCTCTAAAGACCACAATGTTCGCCTGCGCGGGCTGGCCCAGAAGCGTGGACTCTCCCTCTCTGAGCATGGGCTCAGCGATGAAGAAGGCCATGAAACACACTATGCCACCGAAGAGGATCTTTATCAGGCATTGGGGCTGCCTTGGATCCCACCCGAACTGCGCGAAGACCGCGGGGAAATCGAGGCCGCACTTAATGGCACTCTTCCGCCTTTGTTGCAAAGAGAAGATCTCCGGGCCGAGTTACACACGCATTCCACCTGGAGTGACGGCGCGGCCACAATGGAAGAGATGATTGCCGCGGCTTACCAGCGGGGCCTACGCGTGATTGCCATTACCGATCACTCAGCCGGGTTAGGCATCGCCAACGGCCTTACCCCTGAGCGCCTACACCAACAGCGGGCCGAAATTGACACTTTGCGCCAGCGCTGGGGGGATAAAATCGTCATCCTTCAAGGGGCTGAGGTGGAAATCCGCGCCGATGGTCATTTGGACTACCCGGACGAGGTGTTAGCCGAATTGGACATCGTCATTGCCTCGCTCCACGTCAGTTTGCGCCAACCCCGGGCCGAAGTTACCCAGCGCCTGCTCAATGCCATCCGCAACCCCCATGTCGACATCATCGGTCACCCCAGTGGCCGATTGCTTCCCAACCGCGATGGCGCGGATCTAGATTGGGAAGCGGTACTTGTAACGGCTCAACAACATGGGGTTGCCTTAGAAATTAACGCCAATCCGGCCCGCTTGGACTTGGATGATGTCTATGCCCGCCGCGCCGCAGAACTGGGCATCCCACTGGCCCTCAATACCGATGCGCACACTCCCACCGATTTTGACTTGATCGAGTACGGGATCGGCATTGCACGGCGCGCCTGGGTAGAGCCGTCTCACATCATTAATACTTGGTCTCCCGAACGTTTACTGGCCTGGCTGCGTGCCCGCGGTTAATCTCAAGGCAACCCGGCGCTATACAGCATATTGCCAAATGCCAGCACCAGGTTGCGCCCCGGTGTGACTGTGAAAGCCGTTGCCGCGCGCTGTGGCAGACGTTCCCCCTCGACTAACGAGGGGCGAAATTGCTGCTGCACGCTGAGCATCAGGCTGACGTAATAAACAGACTGATTCGAGGATTCCAAAAGATAAATGGCCGGGTCAGGCGGCGGTGTTAATACCCAATCGGAAAACGTTACATCCAAACGCGGCACCTCCCGGACTTGCCCATCCTGGGTAAGGCGGAAGGGAAAGGGATCCTGGCACTCGACACTGCCCACTCCACTACAGCGGCTGACGTGACCATCGTCAAAGAGGATAAAAATATCTTCCTGGAACGCCACCACGGACATGGCGTTACTTAGAGAAATAACCTGCGACCCAAAGAGCGGCTTAGGCCGATCCACAAAATCCCACTGACTGCCCCGATATTCGTATAAGCCGTTCTGTATAGCATCCATAACAATGAGATTGCCCTGACGTACGGCAATGCCTTTAACCCCGCCCCACCCCTGATCGGGGGGCTGCAGTGCCACCGCATCCAAGACGGTTTGACCGCCCTTAAAGCCACAATAAACCAGGTTGCCGTTAGCATCAATAGCCATCACTTGGGCGCCGTGGAGGTTGGACACCGGCAAGGCCACCATATCTACAAATGGCCCTACAATCAATGAGCCAATCTGTCCCGGACGGCAGGCAAATTGGGTATCAAGGGCATAGCCGCTTTCGGTGGCTACCAGGCGCAAAATATTCCCTTGATTGCGATCCAGCAGGTAGAGGTCTTCACTTTGAGCCGCCACAATTTTGCCGATCTGGATATTCCCTCCAATTCCTCCCGGTAGCAAGGCCTGAAAGGTCAACCGCTGAACCCCGGCAAGCGCATCCAGATTTTGGTAGATGGCCATGCGCAGTGCTTTTGAATCCGCACTTTGCCCATATTGCTCCGCCTTATCCACCCACGTAAGAGCGGCTTCCAGGTTGACGCGCTTCAGCGCCGGATCGGACTGCCCTAGTGCCTGACTAACCACCTGCTGTGCCTGTTGGAGATAAAGGCGGTGTTGCTCCATGCGTCCTTGTTGCCAATATACAATCACGGCAACCGTAACCACCATCAATGGGATCGCCACAGCCAAAAAGGCTAACGTGCTGGGAGAAATGCGGAACGGCGTGCTTTCGGCCGGCAGCACGCGCGATAACACGTTATCTATTCCCCGTTTCAAGGGCGCAACAACCCGCTTCCATCCCTGCCATAGGTGCCAAAGAACACCCGCCAGCGCCTGCCCCCACTCTGCCAATGGCGTTCCCTTAAAGCGCGCAGCCGACTCGGTCCGCGGGCGCGGTGAATGCGAAGGTGCAGAGGTTTTGTCTGACCCAACCGTAGTTGATGCCGACGCCGTGTCAGACCTAGCAGGCGGAGTACGAACCGGGGTGGGAGATGAACGAACAACGCCTCCCTCGAGCATGCGCGCTTCTCCCGATTGGAACGAGGGCGCGGGCCCAACCGTTGCTCCGGGGATGGGAGCAGAGGGAGAAGCATGGGGGGTTTCAGAAGATATGCGAGATAGGACGGGTTGGCTTTCGGCCAAGCGAATTTGTCCACTGCCTGCTTTAACCTCAACCCAAACACCCTCAGCCGCTTCAAAATTCATTCCCTTCGGTAAACCCTGGCCTTCAGATGGCAACGGCATCACCGTCAACACCCCCCCTGCACCGGGTTGCGCCGCCCAAAGATAAAAACGCATTCCCCACGCTTGGCCAATCCCCAGTCCACGCCCGGCTTGCTCAGGTAATAACGCATCTCGCATCTCTTGGCCCGCAAAGAGATAAGCATGCACCGGGCCGCTTAATGCCAAATAAACCTGCTCTCCGCGTAAAACAAGCGCCGCGCCCAGGAAAGGCGAAGAGGTTTTCTGAGCCTGATTGAAAGCGAGGGCTTGCCGGTTGAGATGCTCAAAGGCTTGGCGCAACGCCAGGCTTACCGATCCGCGGGTGCGGTAATAGTGAGTAGCCGCCTGTTCCAACCAGCCCTTGAGGGAAGTCTCATCCGCGACTTTACTTGCAGATGCCCATAATGCCAACCAGATCTGCTCATGTTCCCGTCCACGGGCAAGGCGCCGGGGCGGCACAGCGAGATAGTGAACAAACCGCACGCGTTCATCAGATCGCGAACTGGGTTTTAGGATCAGATCCACCACTCAAAACACCTCTTCCAGATCAGTTCATGGCATCGTATGCAATATACGTGCCAGACCCGACACTGCTCAAGCATCCCGTTGCGCTAAGATGGCTTTGATCATCGCCTCATCCTGGCGCAAAAGGCCCGCCGCCGGCAATCGCGTGAGTAACTCTGCCCAATCAGGATTACGCACAAACACTCGCTTGAAAATCGGGAGTGCCTCATCCAGCCGTCCCAACTCCGCCAGGGTCACGGCATGCCAAAACGGCAGTTCGTCTATCTCAGGCGCCATCAGAGCCGCCTGGCGATAAGCCTCTAGAGCCGCCTCCACCCGGCCCTCAGCCAGGTGGGCATCCCCGGTATTCATTTGTTGATAGGCGCGATGTAATGAGACCAAACGGCGCAACTCTGCGATGGGCTGAGGGTGATCCTCCACACGCAAATCCATTACCACGCCCTCCCAAGGTCGAGCTGTACGCTCCCCTTTGACGATCAAAATGCAGGCAGACTGCTGTCCACGGATGTCGCCTCCAACGGCCTGTGCGGCCTCCAACGCCGCCAGAAGCCGCTCGGCCAGATCGCCATGGGTTTCCTGATAGGCCTGCGCCATGGCCGGCCAGACTCGCGCATCTTTCATCATATTAGCCTGCACTGAAAAGCCGTCCCCTTGAAAATGCCCGGCGGCCTCAATACACCGCGCGCCGGTATGCACCGCAACCCCTCCCTGGGCATCCACCATCGCTACCTGGCGCACCTCACGCCCCTCATCCATTTGCAATAGGGCTTGCAATGCTACCGGCGCCGAGAGACCGGCTCGCATGAGCGCCAGGCCACGTGGGCCATAACTGATCTCCACCATGGACTGCGTGGCCACCACCCCAACCCCGGCCTCACCCCAAGCCACAATGGAGCCCACCGAGAACCAATGTGACTGAACCGCCACGCCCATCCAACCCGTTTGTGGATCACGAGCCACGATAGAAAACGTATGCGCCAGCGGAAAACGCCTTTCAGATGAGGCAAAAAGGTTCATTTTTACTCACCTCCCATGAGAATGGCTCTAGAAGTTGAAGAACGCGCACCGGATCGTCCATGCGCCAAGCGTTCCAACCACCACACCACAACAAATCCCACTCCCATCAAGCCAAGTAAGCCCCAGGTTTCGAGTTCGGTGAATGACGGCCAAGTATTATTGACCATCTCGACAAACGCCGTGGTTTCCTCATACTCTTCACCCCACGCCTTCCACGGCCATAAGCGGCGTAAGGAACCGGCCATCAAACCGCACAGAAAGGTCAAGGTGGCGTCATGATATCGCCGCAACAACCGCGTCAGCAAGCGCACCATCAGGCTTAACCCCAGCAGAGCACCAAGTCCAAATACCACTAAAGGAAGAACTTGAAAACTGGTTACAGCATTAAGCACATCCTGGTATTTGCCCAGCAAGACCAACACCAACGCGCCGGAGACCCCGGGTAAGATCATCGCGCAGATCGCCGCAAACCCGCTTAAGAAGAATGCCCACAGCGCCTTTGGCGTTGAGAGCGCCATCGCACCTGCCAGGGCAAAGGCTACCGCACCGCCCGCCAGAAACAGGCCTGCATAATGAGGTTTCCAGCGTTGAATGCGACGGCTGACAAGAAGGGTAGAAGCCAATACAAAACCAAAGAATAACGCCCACACCACTTGCGGATGATGAATTAACGCCCATTCCAACGTATGGGCAAGAGTAAAGGCGCCCCCTAAAATCCCCAAAACCACAGCCAACAAAAATCGCCACGGTGTCTGCGACCACAAATATCCCCACTCTCGCGGTCTGAACAGTTTCCGCACTACCTTCAAGTCTGCCATTGAACGAATTGACCGAATCAGTTCCTCGTAGAGTCCGAGTAACAAAGCCACCGTACCCCCTGAAACGCCCGGCACAGCATCCACGGTACCGATCAGAAAACCTTGGGCTATCAAACTTAGGTAGTCGCGCCACGAACGTGGTGAAGGATGCGAAGGCTTAAGAGACATCAGAATCCTCTTGTTTGGAAAATACCCGAGAACATTGCTCTTGATTTTACCATTAGTACCGACCGACTCACTCGTCCACTGAACCTACACCTGGGAGGAAGAATTGACAAATGTCACTTGAATCGCCGTGAACAATTTACTAGACTTATAAGCAGGGGAATCTTCCTGTTCAGTTGCGCATTTCGCTTTCGTTCCCGCCGCTTTCACCATCACAACAAATAATGTTCAGCCGTTCCATTGTGGCCTCGTCCCAGCCTTGTTTATGTAGGAAAGGAGGTGAGGGAGGATATTCTGCTTTCGACTGAATGACTGGTTCATTTGAATCTAAGTTTTGCCAACCAGGAGGGGAGTATGGCACTCGGAGGTTATGCGAATCGGATTGCCCATGTAGATCTGAGTACGGGAACGGTAACATACGAACCCATCCGCGAAGACTGGGCGCTGAAGTATATCGGCGGACGCGGTTTAGGGGACAAGTATGTTTTTGAAAACGGGTATCAGGTTGATCCCCTTTCACCCGAGAACATTTTGTGCTTCATGACCGGTCCGCTCACCGGTACCGAGGTCACCATGAGCGGTCGCATGGCGATCTGCACGAAATCGCCGTTGACCGGCACCATCACGGACAGCCATCACGGCGGCTGGTCGGGAGCACGCCTCAAATGGGCCGGCCTGGATGGCATCGTCGTCAAGGGAAAAGCGGCCAAGCCCGTTTACCTCTATGTTGAAGACGGCAAGGTTGAAATTCACGATGCCTCAGAGTTATGGGGCAAGGGAGTCCACGAAACCATTAAAACCCTGCAGGCAAAATACGGTGAGAAAGATCTGAGCGTATTGGCCATTGGCCCGGCGGGTGAGCGCCTGGTCAAATTTGCCTGTTGGGTCAATGAGGATGACCGCGCCAGCGGCCGCGGCGGCACCGGGTGCGTGGGCGGAAGCAAACTGCTCAAGGCCATTGTGATCAAAGCCGAGAAGAAGATGCCCAAAGCGGTAGACCGCGACTTATGGAAGACGGCGCACCAGCAGGCTCTGGCCAAAATCATGGATCCGGCCAACGTCACCAGCCCACGCAAGGGCGGCCTCTCGGTTTACGGTACCAACGTCCTGATGAACATCACCAGCACGATGGGGGCTCTACCCACTCGCAATGCCCAACGCGCTTCATTTGTGCCCAAGTCCGAAAAAATCAGCGGCGAGTGGGTCAAAGAACACATCCTGGTAGATGATCCCACCTGCCACGCCTGCCCGGTGGCCTGCAAGAAGGAAGTGGAGATCAAAGAAGGCCCGTTTGCCGGCTTGCGCATGGAGTCGGTGGAATATGAACCGGCCTGGTCACTCGGCGCCATGTGCGATAATGACGATGCCGCCGCCATCGCCAAGATGATTGACCTCTCCAACGATTATGGCTATGACGCCATTGAAATCGGCGATGTGCTAGCCATGTACATGGAAGCCACCCAGCGCGGCTATGTGAACGGTACCGGTGGCCTACAATGGGGTGATGTGTTCGGCATGATCGAGGTCATGCGCAAGATCGCCTATCGCGAAGGCGTGGGCGACATCTTGGCGGAAGGCACCGAGAAAGCGGCCAAACAATTCGGTCACCCCGAAATTGCCATGACGGTCAAGGGCATGGGCATCCCGGCCTACGACCCACGTGGTCTGAAGGGTATGGGCTTGGGCTACGCCACCAGCAACCGCGGCGCTTGCCACCTCCGCGGTTACAGCCCGGCTTCTGAATTAGGGCTGATCCCGCTCAAGACCGACCCGTTAGCCTGGGAAGGCAAAGGCAAACTGCTCAAACTGCTTCAGGACCTGCATGCCTTCTCAGATAGCCTTGACCTGTGCAAGTTCAGCGCCTTTGCCGAAGCGGCCGAGGACTACGCGGCCCAATTCTCAGCCGTCGTGGGTATTCCTTTCACTGCCGATGATGTGCTAAAGACCGGGGAGCGCATTTACAACTTGGAGCGCTACTACAACAACCTGTGCGGCTTCCGTGAGGGCAGCGATACCCTGCCTAAGCGCTTCCTCGAAGAACCCTCGCAAGAGCAAGGTTCGTTCGGTCACGTCTGCGAGTTGGACAAAATGCTCGAGGAATATTACCGCGAGCGCGGCTGGGTCAACGGCGTAGTGCCCGAGAGCAAACTCAAAGAACTGGAGATCATCTAACCCCCGTTTTCCCCTTTCCCGGCGAGAGCGTATGGCCGGTCATACGCTCTCGCCCCGCTTTTAAGAGGGCTTCTTAAGCCTATCCCCCACCCACAGGTGGGAAGATGTCCAGACGATCTTCGGGCCTGAGCGTAGTCTGCAGTCCCTCGGGCAGATAATGCACATCACGGCCATTGACAAAGCAGTGAACATACGGCAAGAGGTTGCCCTGCTCATCCATCATCTGCGCACGCAAGCCCGGAAAGCGTTCAAACAAATGCTCCAACACCTGTTGAATTGTGCTCCCATCGGCCAGCGGCACCTCTACCGTCTTACCCCCCACAATTGGGCGGAAGGTCGCATAAAAATGAACCACCATCGCTTTCTTCCTCCACTTTATCTCATTGACTTTATCCTCTGGTCTGATTCTATCAATTTTCGATCCTATCCTTCAACCATCATTTGCTCCGATTTTATGCTTGCTAATTTAGTGCGCCCAACCTACAATAGACGAAGACCGTTCAATTCGTTCTCGTTTAGATAAGGGGTATGATATGGTTTTCAAAGCCACGCCCTCTACCCTGAAAATCCTAATCATTGATGATGATCGCGACACCTGTGATCTGGTGCGTAGCGTGCTGGAAAAAGAGAACTATCAGGTCTTAACGACCACGCAACCCCAATCAGCACTGCGTCTTTTACAGCACGAAGCCGTGGACATAGTTATTCTAGATATCATGATGCCGGATTTAGACGGCCTGAGCCTGCTCGAAGCCCTGCGCCGGGAAACCCAAGCCCCCATCTTGATGTTGACAGCCCTTTCCGACCCCCGGGTCATGCAGCAGTGTTACCATTTGGGCGCGAGCGATTACCTGGTCAAACCCTTTGCAATGTCACAGTTAAAAGAACGAGTACGACGCTTGGCGGAGAAAATTCCCCCGCGCATGGTGCCCGATACTTCCTGGAAAGCCCATTTTCGACTAGATCCACAGCAAAATCTGCTCCTGTATAACGATACGCCCATTCTCCTCAGCCCAACCGAAACCCGGCTGTTCCAATTCCTGATGGACAATGCATTTCATGAAGTCGCCTGGGAATCCCTCTATCACGCCGGGTGGGGGGATGAGATCCTTCCTGAAGCCACCGCCCGAGCGCTGGTTGAGAATACGATTCGCAGTCTCCTTTATAAATTACAGCCCGAATCTGGCGAAACACTCTTGATTCAGAGTACAATGGGGGGGTATATCTTCCTACCCGAATAAGGGATTGACATCCTCAAATATGGCCTCTTCACGCCCCACCTCAAAACACTGGCTAGCGTTGCTTGGAGTCGGCAGCGGGGTTTTGATGGCCACGCTCGACGCCAGCATCGTCAATATCTCCCTCCCCACCCTGGTCAAAGATCTCCACACCGATTTTGCCACCGTGGAGTGGGTTGTTCTGGCCTACGTGCTGGTGCTAACCGCACTGATGCTGGGTGCCGCCCGGCTGGGGGATCTCTATAACAAGAAACGGCTTTACCAGATCGGATTGATCATTTTCACCCTGGGTTCGTTGCTATGCGGTTTAGCCCCAACCATTACGGCTTTGATCGTTTTCCGTGCCCTGCAGGGCATCGGCGCCGCATTTACCCAAGCCCTCGGTACTGCTATTGTCACTGAAGTCTTTCCTCCCGAATCGCGCGGTCGCGCCCTGGGCACCATCGGGAGCATCGTCTCCATCGGCATTGCCGCCGGCCCGCCGCTGGGTGGGCTGATCATTGCCTGGGCCGGGTGGCATTGGGTCTTCTTGGTCAACCTACCGATTGGCATCATTGCATCCTTCATTGTGCATCGCGTGGTGCCCGACCTGCACCCCGAAAAACGCGAGGGCGGCTTTGATGTGCTGGGAGCCGCGGTCCTGTTCATGACCATGGGATGCTATGCCCTAGGCATGACCATGGGGCAAGACCTGGGGTTCGACACCCAATGGCCAAGAATTCTTCTCGGGATCGCCCTCGTCGGGCTGATCACTTTTGTCATCATCGAGCGCCGTCAACGCCATCCCATGGTTGATCTGACCCTGTTCCGCAATACCCTCTTTTCGATCAACCTGCTGATGGCATTTCTGGTGTTCATCGTCATGGCCGGGATGTTTCTGATGCCATTTTTCCTGGAACTGGTGCAGGGTTACCCTGCACAACTGGTAGGGCTGTTGATGATGGCTCATCCGGTAGCGATGGGCATCGTAGCCCCCCTGGCCGGCGCGCTCTCCGATCGCTATGGATCACGGGGCATCAGCCTGCTCGGGTTGATTGTGGTGATCTTGGGATGTCTCTCGGTTGCTTCCATCCAACCTGGGCTTAGTCCGTTAGGTTTTGTCCTACACCTGATTCCCTTCGGAATTGGGTTGGGCATGTTCCAATCCCCTAATAACAACGCCATTATGGGATCTGTGCCGCGTAACCGCCTGGGTATCGCCTCCGGACTGCTCGCCCTGATGCGAACGCTGGGGCAAACCTCAGGGCTTCCTCTCATGGGCACCCTGTTCGCCCTACAAGTGCGGGCTGCAGCCAATCTGCCCCCCAATTTTGAGGTAACCCAAGCCGACCCTCAAGCCCTGCTTATCGGCTTGCGGGGCACTTATCAGATTGCCGCGTTTGTCATCCTTATCGCTACGTTACTGGCCGTGCTGGCACTATGGCTGGATGCCCAGCGCCGCAAGCAAGCCGCTTACTCCGTTGTCAGTGGCGAACAAAAAACATGTCACTAGGATAAGCAACTGAAGAAAGGAACCGCTCTCATGGACGAAGAAATCATCCGCCACGACATCCGCCGTCTGTTAAAAACCTTTGGCGTGCAAGCCGATGAGGCCATTATGCGTTATCTAGAACAGACTCCCGGTGATTTTCCGCTCCGTCTGCGCATCACCCTGGAAGACATCACGGATTACGGTTCTCATCCTCCGGCTGCGCCTCTGCGCATTGTGGTGGAAGACGAAATCCGCCGCCATCCTTAAACCCGACCAAGCGGCGACCTCGAGGCGAACACTACCATGATCGCAGATCAAAGTCTAGCCACCGAAAAATTCCAGAGCGAACGGGTCAGCACCATTGCCCTTGGACACGCCGTCCACGATACCTATACGGCGTTTCTGCCTTCCTTCTTACCCTTGTTGATAGAGCGCTACGCGCTTTCCAAAACCGAGGCGGGTTTGCTCCCCTTTTTGACCCAAGCCCCCTCTATTTTGCAGCCTTTCATTGGCTACTTGGGTGATCGGGTCGGGCTGCGCTTGTTGCTTTTCCTCGGACCGGCGGTTACCGCGATCATGATGTCGCTGGTTGGAGCAGCCCCAACCTATTCCCTGGCCGTTGTGTTCCTGCTTATCGTCGGTTTTTCCTCGGCCGGGTTTCACGCCATCGGCCCGGCCATCGCCGGGCGGCTCTCCGCCGCGCGGCTCGGTTTGGGCATGAGCCTATGGATGGCCGCCGGAGAACTGGGGCGCACTCTTGGCCCCCTCATCGCCGTTGCGGCGATCCAGGGCTTGGGGCAACAACGCCTGCCCTGGCTGATGGTCATCGGAATCTTGGTCTCGCTCGCCGTTTACTGGAACCTGCGCGATGTACCTGCCCAACCCCAACAAGCCCCCGATCCACTGCCCTGGCACGAGGCGTGGCACCTGCTACGGCCGGTGTTGCTGCCGGTCAGTGCCCTGTTAATAACGCGCGCCTTAGCCCAGGTGGCCTTTTCCACCTTCCTGCCTACGTTTCTGACCGAGGAAGGGGCAGGCCTATGGCTGGCAGGGGGCTCCCTAACCATTATGGAATTCGCCGGCATCGGAGGCGCTTTCCTGGGGGGCTCTTTGAGCGACCGCCTAGGGCGTAAATCTGTGCTTATCGTCGCCGGTATCGGCGCAGCGATCTTCACGGTGGCATTTCTCGCCACAACCGACCTCACCTTGCGCTTAATCACCCTGCTGGGACTCGGTGCCACCATGCTTTCGGTAACCCCCATCCTAATGGCCCTGATCCAAGACCACTATCCCGAACAGCGTGCCCTGGCCAACGGGGCTTTCATGGCGGTGAATTTTGTCGTTGGCTCGCTGGCCATGCTGGGTGTGGGTTGGTTGGGCGATCACCTTGGCCTACATGCCACTTACTGGCTCAGCGTCGGGATTATGATTTTGGGACTGCCGATCATCCTCGCTCTACCGGAGAACCATCACCCGCGCTCTCGGTAATAAAAACAAACATGCCACCCAATTTTCCCGAGTGACACGCTGAAACTGGAGTTTACTCGTGGAAACTTACTGCGCCAACCGGAGCAGGAAGTCCGGCACCCAGAACTTGCCGAATCCCCACAGCGAAAGCGCAATACAAACCAACAGCATTCCCACCCCAAACGCGATCAGGGCACGATCACGTGGACGGTAGTGCAGTTCGTCTACCCAAGTGCGCGGACCAACGCCGAAGGCGCGCAGATCCATGGCATCAATAATGTCTTCGCTCGCCACAATGGCATGAATGGTCACCGGCACAATCAGGGGCGCCAGTTTGCGCACCTGAGCGAATAGTCCCCCTGAAATCTTTTCCAATTCATAGCCCCGCGCACGCTGGGCATCCATGGTTAACTGGAAATCACGCCCAAACGAAGGGATAAAACGCATGGTCAGATCCATACCATAGGCCACCTTATCCGGCAAGCCCAAGCCGCGGAACGTAACGCCGTATAGAGCGGGATTCAGTGAATATGGGATAAGAATGGTCATGCTGGCCAGGCTGAACACGCGCACCATCATTGCCACCGCATAGGCAATGCGCTCGGCGCTCAAGACCAGCGTAGGGCGCCAGCCCAAAAGTGTGAAACCCGCGGTTAGACGGCGAATAATGTGCTCTTCTTTATAGAGTTCAATCCCACCCCGCCCGGTGAGCAGGGTAAGGAAAGAAAAGAACAAGATAAAGCCGCCAATGAACAGCCAAGCCCGGCGCATCTCATGCCACTTAATGCCCGAGGTAAAGACTGCCACCAGGGCCATAGCAAAGAGCACTAAAAGATAACGCAAATCCCAAAAGAGCACCGTGCAGGCAATATAGCATAGGAAGAAAATAATCCATGCCCGCGGATCAAAACTTTGGATCAGCGATTTACGCGGTCGGTAGCGCCAAGTCACCAGCATACGATCCCAATCTCTCCCATTGGGGAGCGGGTTACCCCGCCCCCCAATCCATTAAGTTTACCGTCCGGTCTGGCGTTGCACCGAAGCGAACGCCACCACCAACAAGGGCACCAAGATAGCCGCAAAGATGGCATTTGGCCCCGCCGCCGGTAAGAATTCGCCAACAATGGCAACCGCCGGCGGATAGCCGTTAATCCAGATATCCGAAATGGCCGCAAAGCCGATTCCCAGGAAATTACCCAATAGGCTCCAGGTCACCGCGGCCACCACATCCAGATTCTGACCAAAGAGGAAGCGTACCAAGAGCACCAGCACAAACCCCACCACAGCGGAGAGGCCGGCGAAGAGGCTGATCGTGGCATCGCCAAAGATGCCGGCTTCAGGATCAAAGAACATCATGTTGGGCACGTTGCGGTTGACAAAGAAGATTACCGTCGCCAGGGCAGCCAGCAGAGCACTGGCAATCAAAACCGCATCTACACTGCGCTTCTTATCTTTGAACAGATGCACCAGGCCGGCCACAAAACCGACCAGGCCGTTACCGATGCTCCACTGCGGCGAGAGCCCGAAACCGGTTAGGGCATCGCCAAACATATTGCCTACCGCGCCGCTAAAGAACCCCACGACCGGCCCGAACGCATAGCCGAAGAACATCGGGATGGCAATCGCCGGGCGCAACGCCACCTGGCTGACCGAGGGCACCGCAAATACCGTACCATTGAAGAGGAACGACAATACTGCATAGAGTGCCGCCCCAATAGCCATATAGACGACCTCACGGGTGCCCACTTCCCAGACCGGGCTGGTGCGGGTTAAGGCATAGATGACGAAGACAATCAAGAGACCAATGCCAACGAAAACAAAACGCAGCACACCGGTCTCATCCAGTTGCAGGTTCGGGTTGATCAATCCCCCGATCCAGACGATCAACAGGAAAAAGACCAATACGCCGATCAGCGAAAAAAGAATGGATCGCAAACGTTTGTCCATCTTGCTCCTCCTTATCAAGCCGGTGAAAAATGGGCCAGCGCTTCTGCGCTGAGAAAACGTCGGGTGGCAGGGAGATATTCCAGATTTAAGCGTAACAGCGAGGTTGGAACCAGACGGCAGGCCTCCAGCCGCCCCAAGTCGCTCAACACCTCTTCGGGCGCCCCATCCGCCACAACCTGGCCATTATTGACCAGAAGCACGCGATTGGCATACCGAATGGCCACATCAATATCATGGGTGATGAAAAGAATCGCCTCAAACCCGGGCATTTGAAGGATGGAATCCATAAAATTGATATAGTTTTTATAATCCTGCCCGGCGGTGGGCTCATCCATGACCAGGATACGCGAACGCATGGAAAGGATGGCCGCGATACTGACGCGCTTCTGCTGCCCAAAGGACATGGAAAGCGGTGGGGTCTGCTCATAGCCTGTCAGGTTCACAATCTCGATGGCCTCCATCACCTCCTTTCGAATGGTTTCCGGATCATGGTTGAGATTTTTGGGCCCAAATGCCAGTTCTTCGTAAACGGTAGGCGCAAAGAGCATATGGCTTGGGCTTTGGAAAACATACCCCAAGGTGCTGGCAATTTCCGCCACGCTCATTTGACGGGTATCACGCCCTCGGATAAGCACTCGTCCGCGTTTGGGCTTGAGCAAACCGATCGCGTGCTTGACGAGCGTTGTCTTGCCGGCACCGTTGGGCCCCAATACCGCGATCACATCCCCGCGGTAAATGGCCAAATTGATGCCATGTAAGACCTCTGTTTCGGTTTCGTATCCGAAATGTACATCCTGGAATTCTACGAGCGGCTCCCGCGGTCCTTCACGTCCACTGGGCAACCACCGAGGGGCAGGCGGCGGTGCGGTGCGTGCCGCCAGATCTAAAACCATGCGCGCAGGGAGTTTGATCTCACGGAAGTCCACATAATCAACCAACTGCTCGGCGGTGCCGTCAAACTTGATCTCCCCCTCACTCATATAGAGCACGCGCTCAGGCTGAATGGTCAACACATCCTCAACGCGGTGCTCGATCAGAATAATTGTCATTCCCTCATCGGCCAGTTGGCGGATCATGCTCAATGCATCCTGAGCGCTGGCCGGATCCAGGCTGGCCAGGGGTTCATCCAAGAGCAGAACCCCTGGGCGCATCGCCAATACCCCTGCCAGCGCCACCTTTTGCTTCTCCCCGCCCGAGAGACTAAACGTCTCACGATCCCGCAGGTGGGCAATCTTCAACCGTTCTAAGGCCTCATAAGCCCGTTGCAGGATTTCTTCCCGGGGTAAACCCAGGTTTTCCAGGCCAAACGCTACTTCATTGATCACCCGCGAACCCAGTATCTGGCGTTCGGGGTCTTGCAACACGGTTCCCACCATTTGGGAGATGCGGGCCAGTGAGAGTCCGCGTGTATCCTGTCCAAAGATGCGAATACTTCCCGATAAATCCCCTTTATAACTGCGGGGAATCAGGCCGTTGATGCAGCGGATCAGCGTTGTCTTACCACACCCGCTGGCGCCGGCGATCAGCACCACCTGGCCGGGTTGTACGCTCAGGTTAATATTGCGGAGCGCCGGTTCATGACGGCTACGATAGCGGAAGGTGAGGTTTTCAATGACCAGCGGTAAATCAGACATCGGACTCCGTTTCAGAATTACACTTGAAGTACGATCAGAAAACAATTTTTAGGAATTGGCGTTTGCCCACCTGTAAGATGCCCGCGTGCGGGAGGGGCGCATTGGGATCGGTCAACACCTGCCCGTCCAGGCGCACCCCTTTTTGCTCAATCAGACGGCGTCCCTCACTCTTGCTGTTGACCAATTGGGCTTTCACTAAGATATCTAACACGCTTTGCCCCGCTTCGGCACGAAATTCGGGAACCTCTTCGGGCAAATCGCGTTTCTGGAACAGGCGCACAAATGCTTCTTGAGCGCGCTGTGCGGCTTCTTCACCATAGAAGTTTGCCGTAATTTCAAAAGCCAGTTTCATCTTGGCATCGCGCGGATGCAACGTGCCGTCGGCCAATGCCTTTTCGAACGCCGCCACTTCATCCGGCAACCAGCGTGTGACCAACTTGGCATAGGTGGGCATCACAAAATCCGGGATGCTCATGACCTTGCCATACATATCCTCAGCCGTGGTGTTGATCGGGATATGGTTGCCCAACGACTTGCTCATCTTGACCACACCATCGGTGCCGGGCAAGATGCCCATGATAATGGCAATGTTGGGCTTGGCGCCGAGGAAGGTCATAATCTTGCGCGCCGCGGTCACAATGTTAAAAAGTTGATCCGTACCACCAACCTGCACATCGGCCTTGAGCATATAAGCATCATAGCCTTGCATGATGGCATAGAAGGTTTCGTGGAGATAAATGGGATCGCCGCGCTCCCAGCGTAAGCGGAAGTTTTCACGGGTCAAGAACTGCTGGAGGGTGAAATTAGCGGCCAGGGGAATCATATCCGCCAAGCAGAGTTTGGAGAGCCACTCCGCGTTGTAGCGAATCTTGGTCTTGGCCGGATCCAAGATGCGGAAGGCTTGCTCGGCGTAGGTGCGAGCGTTTTCTTCAATCTCTTCTGGGGTGAGGCGAGGGCGCAATTTGTCTTTGTCCGAAGGATCGCCGATGAGCGAGGTGAAATTCCCGATCAAAAAGGTGACCTCATGCCCCAGATCTTGAAACTGGCGTAACTTGCGCATGGTCACCGTATGACCCAGGTGCAAGTCCGCCTTGCGTGGGTCATAACCGCAATAGACCCGCAATGGTCGGCCTTCGTGTTGCGCCTCGATCAGCCGCTCGCGCAACTCCGCCGCCATGGCCTGTTTGAGGGCTTCATCCCCGTATTCGGTACCTTGCATCAAAAGTGCAACCTGCTCATCAATGTTCATAGCCATGTCCTCCATGAGTTGGTTAATTATACCTAAATCCATGAGGACATTACGAAGCCAGCAGATCGCGCAGGGCTAATTCCAAATCCTCGAACTTGAAACGATACCCCAGTTCTAAGAGCCGGCGCGGAATGGCACGCTGTCCATCCAAGACCACTGTGCTCATCTCTCCCAACATCAACCGCAACGCCAATGCTGGAACCGGTAGCCAGAAGGGGCGGCGCATCACCCGCGCCAATGTGCGCCCAAAATCTGCATTGCGCACTGGGTTAGGCGCAGTCAGATTAAACGGTCCCCGGGCTTGTTCGTGCTGAAGCAGGAAAAGCATCGCCTCGATTTGATCGGCAATGTGGATCCAAGGCATCCACTGCCGCCCACTCCCCAGCGGTCCCCCTACGCCCCAGCGAATGGGGAGCACCAGGCGTTTTAGCGCCAGGCTGTCCTTGGCCAGGACAATCCCGGTGCGCAAGAGCACCCGTCGCACTCCCCAAGCCTCAACGGGCTGAGTGCTGGCTTCCCATTGCACGCAGAGTTGAGCCAGAAAATCCTTGCCCGGGGGCGCATCTTCGGTGATGATTTCATCGCCACAGGGCCCGTAATACCCCACCGCCGAGGCTTGCAGTAAGACAGAGGGTTTGCGGGGCGCCAGAGAGAACGCCTCCACCACGGCTTCACCGCTCCAAACGCGACTGGTGAGAAACGTTTGTTTCCGTTGCGGTGTCCAACGCCCGGCGCCCAAATTTTCCCCGGCCAAGTTAACCACCGCGTCCATCTCGGCCAGCACCTCCGCCCAAGGGGCACCGCGGCGCCCATCCCAGGGATACACGGCCACCGCAGACGGCAAATGCACGGCTTGGGGACGGCGGCTCAGAACGCTGACCTCGTGCCCGGTTTCTAGCAAGCGCTTAATCAACGCCCGCCCGATAAAACCACTGCCACCGATAATTAGAATTCTCATGAGATCGGCCTCACTTTTTCTGGGCTTATATCTATACGAAAACCCAAGGGGTGTAGAGTAGGGTTCTTTTTGATTATACTGTGATCCCCTCACCCCGAAACCTGATCCTCGGTTGATTTTTTGCCCACTTCGTGGCATAATTGGCACAACCGAAAAGCGATGATGGAAACGAGTAGGCTCATGCGAGGCTGTCAGCGAACCCGGGAGAGTGCGAGCCGGGGCAGATCGGTGAGCCGAAAATCCTTCCGGAGCTGCAAACTGAACGCGAACCAGAGGGTTCGTCAGTAGGGGCGCCGGCCTCGCCAGCCGTTATCCGCGGCGCAGGTATCAACGGGCAAACCGGGCGTACCTGGCAGAGTGCCTGCCTACGGGCAGGAATCAGGGTGGTACCGCGAGAACCCCTCTCGTCCCTGAGTGGAGAGAGGGTTTTTATATTTTAGACATCAACTTACTCTCGGAGAGATCAAATTTGAGGTTAGAGGAGTAGCGTATGTTCCGACCCATCTCACCGAAACTCGATATCGTCGCGCTTGAGGAATCCATCCTACGGTTTTGGAAAACGCACGACATTTTCCACGAGACCCTACGCCAGCGAGAAGGCCAGCCGGAATACGTCTTCTACGAGGGGCCGCCGACCGCTAACGGCAAGCCCGGCGTGCACCACGTCCTGGCGCGCGCGTTCAAGGATGTCTTCCCCCGTTACAAAACCATGCGCGGCTTTCATGTCATCCGCCGCGGAGGATGGGACACTCACGGACTCCCGGTCGAGATTGAAGTCGAAAAGCAACTAGGGTTCAACACCAAGCGGGAAATTGAAGCCTATGGCATTGCCCGCTTCAACGAACTCTGCCGTAAATCGGCTTTCACCTACATTCGCGAGTGGGAAAAACTCACCGAGCGCATCGCCTACTGGGTTGACCTGGATACTGCGTATATCACCTACACCAACGATTACATCGAATCGGTGTGGTGGATTCTGAAAAACTTCTGGGAGCGCAACCTGCTCTACCAGGGTTTCAAGGTCGTCCCGTATTGTCCACGCTGTGGTACGCCGCTCTCAGACCACGAGGTAGCCCTGGGGTATGATGAAGCTACCGATCCCTCGGTTTATGTGCGCCTACCCCTCGTGGATGAACCTGGTACATCCCTGCTGATTTGGACTACGACCCCTTGGACACTGCCCGCAAACGTAGCTGTAGCCGCCCACCCGGATGTGGATTACGTGGTCATTGAGCGCAGGACTCCAGAAAACGGTAAAGAACGCCTGATCTTGGCCGAACCTCTGGTTTCACGCGTGTTTGGCGAGGAAACCGTAACCGTCGTCGCCCGAATGAAAGGACGACAACTAAAGGGTAAACGCTATCACCCCTTATTTACCTTCCTGCCGGTGGACAAACCCGCCCATTATGTCGTTTTGGGTGACTTTGTAACTACGGAAGAAGGCACCGGCCTGGTGCACATGGCACCCGCCTTCGGTGCGGAAGATATGAGTGCGGCATTGGAATACGATCTGCCGATCCTGATGACCGTCAATGAAGAAGGCGCTTTCATCCCTGAGGTGCGCCCGTGGGCCGGCAAGTTCGTCAAAGATGCCGACCCTGAAATCACCGAGGATCTACGCCGCCGTGGACTGTTATTGCGTGCCGAGACCTATACCCATACCTACCCCTTCTGCTGGCGTTGTTCCACCCCCTTGCTCTATTACGCTCGTCCCACCTGGTATATCCGCACCAGCCAGTTCAAAGAGCAAATGGTTGCCCTGAACGAAAAAATCAATTGGTATCCCGAGCATATTAAGCATGGACGCTTCGGCAACTGGCTGGCCAATAACATTGATTGGGCTCTTGGGCGCGAACGTTATTGGGGCACCCCTCTGCCCATCTGGGAATGCCAGCAGTGTCATCATCAAGAGTGCATCGGTTCGGTAGCCGAACTCTCGCAAAAAACCGGGCGAGACCTCTCAGGATTAGACCTGCATCGTCCCCATGTGGATGAGATCCGCTGGAAATGTCCTGAATGCGGTGGCACCATGACCCGCGTACCGGAATTGATTGACGTCTGGTTCGATTCGGGAGCAATGCCGGTAGCCCAATGGCATTACCCCTTTGAGAATCAAGAGATGTTCAAACGCCAGTTCCCAGCGGACTACATCTGCGAGGCCGTTGACCAAACGCGCGGCTGGTTCTACTCCCTCCATGCCATCAGCACGCTACTGTTCAACGAAGTGGCCTACAAGAATGTCATCTGCCTCGGGTTGATCTTGGACGCTCAGGGGCAAAAGATGTCCAAGTCCCGCGGGAATGTTGTGGATCCGTGGGACGTGATCAACCGCACCGGCGCCGATGCCATGCGCTGGTATCTCTACACCGCCAGCCCGCCCGGGCAGGAACGCCGCTTCTCCAGCGACCTGGTGGCAGAGGTACTGCGCAGTTTTGTACTCACCCTGTGGAACACCTATGCCTTCTTTGTGACCTACGCCAATTTGGACAACTGGCAACCCTCGGACGAGGTGCCTGACTATACCCCACTGGATCGCTGGTTGCGTTCGTCCCTGCACGCCCTGGTGCGTGAAGTCACGGACGCATTAGAACATTACGATGTATTAGGTGCCACCCGCCCTATTGAAACCTTTGTGGATCAACTTTCCAACTGGTATCTGCGGCGTTCGCGGCGGCGTTTCTGGAAGAGCGAATCGGATGCCGACAAACGCGCCGCCTATGCCACCCTTTATGAGGCACTGGTCACGCTGAGCAAACTGCTGGCTCCCACCATGCCTTTCCTGGCCGAGGCGCTGTATCAGAACCTCGTGCGCTCCGTAGATCAAGAGGCGCCGCTCTCGGTACATTTAGCCGAGTGGCCGGGGTATGATGAGCAGGTCATTGACGAACGCCTCAACCGTGAGATGGCCCTGGTGATGCGCCTGGCCTCACTCGGACACGCGGCGCGCAACAAAGCCAACCGCAAGGTGCGCCAACCCTTGGCCGAAGCCGCCTTTGCTGTGGGCAATGCCGAGGAAATCCCGGTGGTGCAAGCCTACGCGGATCTCTTGGCCGATGAATTAAACGTCAAGCGGGTGCGGGTATTGGACGCCACCAGCGAGGCAGTGGCCTATAGCCTCAACCCACTGCCTAAGCAGTTGGGGCAGAAGTATGCCAGCCGCTTCCCGGCCATTCGCAAAGCCATTCTCGACCTGGATCCTGAACCGGCCGCGAAGCGTTTGCTCAACAATCAGCCCATTGACGTCCACGTGAATGGCGAAACGTACACCATCCTGCCCGAAGAGGTTGAGGTGCGCGTCCAAGCGCGTGAGGGTTTTGCCGTTGCCTCCGAAGGGCCTTACCTGGCCGCCTTGGTGACCGATCTAACCCCCGAATTGATCCAGGAAGGGCTTGCCCGCGAGTTCGTGCGGCGGGTGCAAGAATTGCGCAAGCAAGCCGACCTCGATATTGCCGACCGCATCCGCCTCTATTACCAGGCTACCCCCGGGCTGGAGGCTGCGGTTGCCGCGTTCAAGGATTACATCATGGGTGAAACCCTCACGGTTGAGATGCTCAACCAGCCCTTACCGCCCAACCTTCCCGCCGCCGAAGACACCTTCGATGGTGAGAAGTTGCAAATCGCCCTAGAACGTATCAGCCGGTAACGTTTACCCCTCCTGGTTGCAGCAACTCGGGCAGGTGTTAGACCTGCCCGAGTTTTTACATTGCCCCACAACCGATCTGATTATTGATAAAATACATCTACATTAGTTACTTTGGCGTTGTATGTATTAGCCTATTGCGAGCACCTTTTCAGATCGGATTTAGCGATGTTCATCATTCCCAAGCGCATAGTAGCCTTTGAGATTGGAGCCGCATATGAACCCCACATCTGCTCAACCGTTGCGAACGTTAGTACTCGTCTTATTGACCCTAGCCACGGCCTTCATTCACATTTCCCTACTTTTCCCCGATCCTGTCTTCATCCTTAACGGCTTAGGCTACCTCGCCTTTCTGGGCGCCTATCTACTTGGCCGGGAACGCCTCGGTGAACGCTTCCGTTGGGTGCGTTATGGTTTCATCGCTTACACCGGAGTCACCATCCTGCTGTGGGTGCTGATCGGCGCCCGCACACCTTTGGGCTACATCACCAAAGTCATTGAGATTCTCTTAGTGGGCTTATTAGTTACCGATAGAACCTAGTCTGATCCATCCCCCTTAACATTATGATGATAGGTGATCAAATGCGCAATTTAGAGGTAGAACGTGAAGTCAGCACGATGCTCCCGACTATGTGGGGTGAGTTCCGCCTGCATCTTTATACGGACTCAATAGAGCACCGCGAACACCTGGCGCTGGTGCGGGGACACCTCGACCCCCTCTCAGCCGTCCTCACCCGTGTTCATTCCGAATGCTTTACCGGGGATGTGTTGGGGTCACGGCGTTGTGATTGCGGCGAGCAGTTGCAACTTGCCCTGAATCACATTGCCGCCCTGGGACAGGGTATTCTGATCTATCTGCGTCAAGAAGGGAGAGGCATTGGTCTGCGCGAAAAACTGCGCGCTTACAACCTGCAAGACCAGGGGCTGGATACTGTCGAGGCCAACCTTGCCCTCGGCCATCCGGCTGACGCACGCCGTTATGATATTGCTGCCCTTATCCTCAAAGACTTAGGGGTATCGCGTGTGCGTCTCATGACCAATAATCCTCAAAAAATTCGCGATTTGGAAGCCTTAGGCATTCATGTGGTGGAACGCGTGCCGCTCTTACCCACAGTGTATCCTGAAAATGCGGCTTATTTGAGCAGTAAAGCCTTACGTCTAAACCATTGGCTTGATTTGGGAGATTTACCCCATGTCGGCCTGGAGCACCATGGTGGAAACGGCAAAAAGCCGCATCCGTGAGTGGCAGGCAGAGGGCGCACATCGTTGCGAAACCGAACAACGTCCTTGGGTAACCCTGGCTTTTGCCCAAAGTCTGGACGGATGTTTGACCTTTGCCCAAGGACACCCCAGCACCCTCAGCGGTGAGGCCGCTCTTCATCTGACTCACACCCTACGCGCCGAACATCAGGCCATCTTGGTCGGTGTGGGCACCGTGCTGGCCGACAATCCTCGCCTGACCGTGCGGCTTGTGCCGGGGCAGCATCCCCAACCGCTGATTCTGGACACCCACCTGCGCACCCCGCTTGAGAGTCACCTCCTGCACCACCCCACAAACGCGCCCTGGATCTTTACTGCCGCCCAAGCCCCCGCCGCTCGGCGCCACGCCCTAGAAGAACTGGGCGCCCGGATTGTGCCTTTGGTGAACGAACCGGGCGAACCCATCCCCCTGCACCTTTTGCTCAATTACTTATGGGCACAAGGCATCCGTTCGCTCATGGTGGAAGGGGGGGCCAAGGTGCTCGCCGCGTTTTTAGAAGCCCGGTTATTCGACGCCGCTCTCATTACTCTTGCCCCTATCTGGATTGGCGGGTATCATTATATAAACAAGTTGTTGGTTAATCCCGAGCGCGAGGCGCCCGGATTAACCCTCTGGCAAGTGGAAATGTGGGATCAAGACCTAATTATATGGGGGAGGCCCAAAACGCACCGCCTATGAAGCGTCAATCCCTTATCTTCAAATCGCCACTCGCGGTCGAAATCCAGGAAGAGGACTGCCCTATCCCTCAGAACGGCGAGGTATTGGTCAAAACATTGGCCAGCGCAATCAGTGCCGGTACGGAGATTCTGGCCTATACCGGGCAAATTCCGAGTTGGATGAACCTGGATGAGACTCTTCCCACCCTTAAAGGGACATTTACGTTTCCTTTCAAATACGGCTATGCCTGCGTAGGAGAGGTCATCGCCGTCGGCGAAGGGGTGGACGAAACCTGGTTGGGGCGCATAGTATTTGCCTTCAACCCTCACGAAAGCGCCTTTGTGGCACCCTTGGATGCGCTCATCCCACTCCCTGAGGGACTGGGTGAGGAGGACCTGTTATTCCTGCCCAATATGGAAACGGCAATTAACTTCATCCAAGACGGTCGCCCCATTTTGGGAGAACAGGTCGTTATTTTTGGACTCGGCATTGTAGGACTGCTCACCACAGCCTTGCTAACCCGTTTTCCCCTCAGCCGCATCGTCGCGCTCGACCGTTACCCCTTACGGCGCAAGGCCGCGCTGGAACTGGGGATCACCGCCGCATTTGACCCGCTCAGCGAAGAAGTCCTGCGTGGACTACGTTCCATTTTAGAATCCCTGGGCTACTATCAAGGGGCTGATCTTGTGTTTGAAGTCTCAGGCGCACCTGGAGCCCTTAACCAGGCGGTCGAAATCACCGGTTACCATGGGCGCATCGTAGTCGGTTCTTGGTACGGACGTAAACCGGTTGCCCTAGATCTGGGAGGGCGTTTCCACCGCAACCGCATCTATATCATTTCCAGTCAGGTGAGCAACATTGCTCCCGAACTCAGCGGACGCTGGAATAAAACACGCCGCCTTGAGATGGCGGTTGAAGCCCTTAAGTGGCTGCGTCCCTCATATTGGATTACCCATCGCTTCCCCCTCGAACGTGCCGCCGAAGCCTATCGGTTGCTCAGCGAGTACCCTGAAGAGGCGTTGCAGGTCATCCTGACCTACGCCTGAACGGGAAAAAGGCTTTGATGTGGGCGATCACGCCTTGGGTGATCGCACCCACCTCGTGATATGAGGCTAAACGACCGGCCTCCAACGGTGGCAGGACGTGTACGGTCACCTTGATCGGCCATTGTCCGGGCCGGTGCAGTTTTACGAGCAACCACAGCGTCGCTGCCAAACGCTCCCGCTCACGTGCCGAGCGGCGCAGGCGCGTCAAAGGATGTTGCAAGGCAGCCGGAGACAACACACCGCTGACGATCAGCGGTAATACAGTCGCTTGCGGCACCGCGCGCACAAAAACCCCAATGCTCTCCGACCATGTGTCAAGGGATTCCCAAGCACCCGGTAGAACCGCAGGATCGGGCTCAATCCGCCCGGCGGGGAAGTTAAGCAGTGCACCCCCTGACCGCAGATGCTGAACGGCCTGACGGATCACGCCCAAACGGGCGCTCTCATCCACAGGGACGCTGATAAGATGTTTTTTTATAGCCGGTAGAGCCTCCAAGAAGGGACGTTCAGCCGCCAGAATGCGCAAGTCATCACGGTGTATGGCGGTGAAAAGTGCCAGCGCATCGCTTACCCCCGGGTGGTTTGCCAGCACCAAAACCGGACCAGTCCGCGGGATGAAACCATCACCCAGGATTTCGATGTGTTGGACGTACAGAGAGATAAATCGGGAAGCCGCCCGGTATAGTCCGAATTCCGCCACCTCATGGTCAAAGGTCAGGATTTGACGCGCAAATTTGCGGGCCGAGGGGCGCAGAAAGGCAGCCAACCCTCTTCCGAGAAGAGTGGAACGTTTTACACCCAACGCTTCCAGCGCATCATCCAGATTAATTTCGGTCAAAGTTTGTTCACGAGTCTCGCCTATTTTCGGGCTCATGCTATGATTATAAAAGTATTGCCTGTTTTGCGTCTTTTGAAGTCAAAGTTATCCGAAATTAGAACGATCAGGAAGGAATCGGAATATGTATCATGTGGCCGTCTCGCGCTCTTTCATTGCCCAGCATTACTTAATTGGCGGAGATTGGGGTAGCGAGAACCTACCTCACTCCCATCCCTATCGTGTTGAGGTTGAGGTTAGCGGCGAACAGTTGGATTCACATTACTACTTGGTAGACATCACGGCGTTAGAAGCCGCACTGGAAGAACAAATTGCACGCTACCGGGATCGTCTGCTCAATGATTTGCCCGAGTTCGCCGGCGTCAACCCTTCATTGGAATACTTTGCCCGTTTGATTGGTGAGAGAATTGCTGTCAAACTACCCACTACAGGGCTCACGCGTTTGTACGTACGCTTGTGGGAGCACGAGAACGCCTGGGCAGCCTATGAGATGACGTTTTGATCATGCGGGTAGGGTTAATCATTTACGGCGATCTGAATACCCTCTCCGGTGGCTACCTCTATGACCGTTATTTGGTGCATCACCTGCAAAGCCAAGGGGACGAGGTCTATATTATCTCCCAACCCTGGCAGGGATACGGGCTGGCACTGCTGGAAAACGTCAACATAAAACGCATAAAAGACCTCAGATGTCTCCCACTAGATGTGTTGCTTGAGGATGAATTGAATCATCCCTCGCTTTTCTGGCTCAATCGTCACCTGAGGTCAAGGGTACGTTATCCGATCATAAGCATCGTGCACCACTTGCGGAGCAGCGAGCCTTATCATCCCCATATATTTCGGCATCTATACCGATGGATCGAACAGGCTTACATCAACAGCGTGGATGGCTTTATCTTCAACAGCCGCGCCACGCAGCAAAGTGTTTATCGTGCCAGCCGTTCCGCTCAAGTGAAACCGCACTGTATAGTTTATCCCGGCGGGAACGCCCACGGCGAAGGCATCGCCGATCTCAACTACCTGGTGCAACGCAGTTTTCAGAAAGGGCCCTTGCACATCCTATTCCTGGGCAATCTCATTCGGCGTAAGCGCCTGGATGTGCTCTTATCTGCGCTTATGTCGCTCCCCCGCACCGACTGGATGCTTAATATCGTGGGGCGCACCGACCTGGAACCGAAAACCGCCCACGCCATCCATGCTTTGATCCGCCGGCATAACCTCAGGCCGAATATCCGCTTTTGGGGCCCATGCAATAGCGAAACCTTACAGAAATTACTGAGATCTCATCATATCTTGGCGGTACCCTCCGATTACGAGGGTTTCGGTATCGCCTATCTTGAAGCCATGGCTTACGGCGTCGTGCCGATTGCCACCACCTCCGGCGGTGCGGCAGAGATCATCATCCATGGCCAGAACGGATTCCTCATCCCACCCGGACGCTCTGATGCTCTGGCGCGGATGCTGGCACTTCTTCATGAGCAGCGTGAGACACTGGCACAGATGAGCCTTGCCGCGCGCGCCCGCTACGAGCAGTTTCCCACCTGGGGGCAAGGCATGACCGAAGCACGGCGCTTTTTACAAACCGTGATTACCTCGTTAACCTAACGGCAATAACCGCATGAACTCGTTTCAGTTTAATTTTCAGCGTTACTTAGAAACCAAGCGCAGTGTAGATGACCGTGCCCTCAACCGTTATGTTTGGAATGCCCTGGCGGATCATATCGCACGTACCCCGCATCGCCCTCTGAAACTTCTCGAGGTTGGCGCCGGCATCGGTACGATGATTCAACGCGCCTGGGAGTGGGGTTTGGTGGAAAATGCCGTCTATACCGCCTTAGACCTCGACCTTGCCAACTTGCGCTACGCGCAACGAGCCCTCGAAAAATGGACACAACGAAACCACATCCAGTTTCAAAAGCAAGCCGGGCATTACCACTTCCAGCAGGGACAGCGCTCTCTCCGGGTGGAATTCCTCGCCGCCGATGCTTTCGCACCCGGCCAGTCACCCCTTAGAAGTGGCGTCTTTGACGGCGTGATAGCCCACGCAGTGATGGATCTGGTCAACCCGGAAGCGGGGTTGAGCGCACTGATGTCTTATGTGCGTCCGGGCGGATGGCTTTATCTCACCCTCAATTTCGATGGCTCGACGCAGTTCTTGCCCCCTCTGACCCCCGATCTAGACGCCCAGATCATTGCACTTTATCATCAAAGCATGGATGAGCGCCGCTTTCATGGCCTACCTACCGGCGGAAGTGCCACCGGACGGGCGTTGCTTGTCCTTGGCCCCATGCTGGGATTGGACCTCGTTGCAGTTGGCGCATCGGATTGGGTGGTCTCGCCCCGGCGCGGGGAATACCAACCCGGGGAAGCCGATTTCCTGCGTAGTATTCTCCACTTTGTTGAAGATAGTTTGGGCCAGCAAGCATTAATCGCACCCACCGCACTGTCGGATTGGCTGGCCATCCGTCGTGAGCAGATTTCCCAACATGAGTTAGTTTTCATCGCCCATCAACTGGATTTCCTCTTTTGTGTGCCCGAATGACTCCCACATTACCTGCGATCCCCGGCACCTACGGTTTGATCCTGTGGCTACCCTATGACACCCGTGCCCGCATCGGGCGTCTGGGCACGTATGATTTCCCTGCCGGCTGGTATGCCTACTGGGGCAGTGCCCACGGGCCGGGTGGGCTTGCTGCGCGAATTCGTCATCACGTCAATCTCACTACCCGCCCACACTGGCACTTCGATTTTTTGCGCCCACATGGTCAGATCAAAGCCGTGCTGTTCACCCTTCATCCGGATGACCTGGAATGCCTATGGGTGCAACGTGCGCTCACCTTCCCTAATGCCAACGTTCCGGCGCAGGGTTTCGGCAATCAGGATTGCCGACAAAGGTGTCCTGCCCACTTACTCTACTTCGGCACTCATCTGAATCCAGATGACCTGGCCGCACATGTAAAAGCCTCTACCACGGTTCACCTCGATTAAGTCGTTGAGACGTTGGCCGGCTCAACCCCATTCCTGGATTAAAATAAGGGGGACAATTCTAGGAGGCTCACGTGAAACTCTGGACGCGTTACCGCTGGCTCGTTCTTATTGCTGGAGGCATTATTCTCCTTGATCAGGTGACGAAAGCCCTGATCCGCCAAAACCTAGCCCTCTATGAAACCTGGGTGCCCTGGCCGTGGTTGGCACCCTATGCCCGTATCGTACACTGGTATAACACCGGTGTCGCCTTTGGGCTGTTGCAGGATCGCGGGCAGTTCTTCGCCATCCTGGCCGTGGTGGTAGCTCTGGCCATCCTCTACTACTTTCCCCGCATCCCCGCTCAAGAAACCTGGCTGCGCCTGGCGCTGAGCCTGCAACTGGGCGGCGCCATCGGCAATCTAATTGACCGTCTGACCATTGGACACGTCACCGATTTTATCTCCGTGGGTACTTTTCCCGTTTTCAATGTCGCCGATGCCAGCATCACAATCGGCACTGCGCTGTTAATCCTGAGTGTGTGGCTGCAAGAACGCCGCGAACAAGCCGTGCGCAAAGCCACACCTCCTCACGCCTCTGAAGAGAGCATTTCGACTCCGGCAAACGACCAGCAATGAATGATCTCGATCAGGTGATCACCTTTGTGTTTGAAGGCACCCGCGAAGAACGCCTGGATAAGGTGTTGGTACAGCACCTGTCCGATTTTTCACGTGCCCGATTGCAGAATCTTATCAAAGAAGGGAAAGTATGCCTCAACGGGCGGGTGATCACGAAAACCGGATTTCCTGTCCAACCCGGCCAACAGATCCAGGTCACCCTGCCGCCCCCCCAGCCCAGCCGCCTGCAGCCGGAAGATATTCCACTAGACATCCTTTTCGAGAACGATGACCTGATCATCCTCAACAAACCCGCCGGTATGGTGGTTCACCCCTCACCGGGCCACCTCCAGGGCACCCTGGTACACGGCATTCTAGCCTATCACCCTGATCTCGAAGGGATAGGGGGAGAACGCCGTCCGGGAATCGTCCATCGCTTGGATAAAGAAACCTCAGGGTTGCTGTTAGTGGCAAAAAACGACCGAGCCCACCGCTGGCTGCAGGACCAGTTTCGTCACCGCCAGGTACGCAAAACCTATCTGGCCTTGGTAGATGGTCATCCCCCCACCCCACGCGGGCGGATCGAAGCGCCTGTCGGTCGTGACCCACTTCACCGCCAGAAAATGAGCGTGCTTCCTCCCGGCAAGGGGCGTGAAGCCATCACCGAGTATCACACCCTTGAGGCCTTTCGCCAACACACCCTGCTCGAGGTACACCCTCTTACCGGACGCACGCACCAAATCCGCGTGCATATGGCGTTCCTTGGCTGTCCAATTGTAGGTGATACCCTCTACGGTCATCGTCATCCCAGCCTGCCCGTGTCACGCCACTTCCTGCATGCGGCGCGGCTGACCCTGCGCCTGCCCGGCGAAAACGAGCCGCGCACCTTTGAAGCCCCGCTTCCTGCCGATCTCGAGCGTATTCTGGCCTGGCTGCGCCAGTATCAACCGGCCTGACATCTCACTTGAAAGGGGTTGATCCATCATGATTGATCTGCGCTCCGATACCGTAACTCACCCCACCCCCGCCATGCGTGAAGCCATGGCCCGCGCGGAGGTCGGAGATGACGTTTACCGCGAGGATCCCACGGTCAACCGTCTGGAAGCCATGGCCGCCGACCTGCTGGGAAAAGAAGCAGCGCTGTTCGTCCCTTCCGGCACCATGGGCAACCTGATCGGTGTCTTGGGGCATTGCCAGCGCGGCGATGAGGTCATTATGGGACATTTGGGCCACACCTTCCTGTTTGAAGGTGGTGGGGTTTCAGCTCTGGGAGGGGTATTCGTCCACACCCTGCCCAACCAGCCCGATGGCACCTTGCGCCTGGAAGACATTTTGTCCGCCATCCGCCCATCGGATGTGCATCACCCGATTACCCGGCTGGTGGTTCTAGAGAATACCCACAACCGCTGCGGGGGCGTGCCGTTGAGTGTAGCCTACACCCGTCAGGTGGGAGAAGCCGTGCACGCTCGCGGCTTGGCACTCCACCTGGACGGCGCACGAATCTTCAACGCCGCGGTCGCTTTGGGTGTAACCGCCAGAGCCCTCGCCGAACCGGCCGATACGGTTACCTTTTGCTTGAGCAAAGGCTTATGCGCACCGGTGGGCTCGGTGCTTTGCGGCTCGCGGGATTTCATCGAACGTGCGCGGCGCATCCGCAAACAACTGGGAGGTGGCATGCGCCAAGCCGGGATCTTGGCCGCGGCGGGCATCGTCGCGCTGGAAACCATGATTGACCGCCTGGCCGAGGATCACGCCCGCGCTCGCGCCTTAGCCCAAGGCTTGGCACGCCTGCCGGGAATTCGTCTACCTATGGGCATGCCGGCGAGCAACATGGTCTTTATCGCCCTGGACGATAACCTACCCCTGGACGCAGCGGCTTTTGCGGCTCGTCTGGCCGATCACGGTGTACGGGTGGGCGTGATTGGGCCGCGTCAGTTCCGCCTGGTAACCCATTATTGGATTGGCGACGCCGAAGTTGCCCAAACCTTAGAGGCTTTTGAAGCCGTGATCAACGCTCTGGGTTGACATCGGGAAGCGGATACACACCCTGTTCTAGAGAGGGCAATTCATCGCCCGATTTGGCTTGACGCGCCCAAAAATCAGCGCCCGGCTCAACTTGATCGCGCCCGCGGCTTTTAGCCATGTAGAGCCGCTGATCGGCCAAATCAATCAGGGCAAAAACCTCATCGGCCTCATCGGGAAAGACGGCGATCCCCTGACTGACCGTCGGTGGTCTTACCGGGTTGCCCAGCCGGTCGGTGAAGCAGGCTTGCCGCAGAGTTTCGCGGATGCGTTGTGCGACCTGGTAGGCTTGAACACCGGTGGCATTGGGCAAGGCAATGGCAAACTCTTCACCACCCCAGCGCCCCACCCAATCGGTGCGCTTGATGTGTTGGCGAATGGTCTCAATGATCAGTTGGAGCACCTGATCGCCTAATAAGTGCCCAAAAGCATCGTTGTATTCCTTGAAATAGTCCACATCCAACATGATCAGACTCAAGGATGATCCCGTGCCCCGTGCCTGAGTGAGCGCGCGCTCTAGAGTCTCGAGAAAGGCGTTGTGGTTAAGCACCTGGGTCAAACTATCCAATTGAGCACGCTGTTCGACCTGTTGGTGATGACGCGCATTATCAATCGCCATCGCCGTCTGCCGCGCCAGATTTTCCAACAGCCATACATCTTTCATCGAGAAAGCATTTTTACGATATGAAGAGACTACGATGACGCCGATGACCGCACCCCCGACCACCATCGGCACCCCCAACCAGGATTGCGACTCTCGCGGCTGCCCTACATAGCGCACACTGCGTTTATACTTCCAACGCTCCAATTCCATATCATTGATCAGCAAGGGCTGCGCACGGCGGATCACATGGGCTACCAGGGTATCCTCAAGGGCCACCTCGGTGGGCGGGAAATATTCCCCCAGGTCGTAGATCAGTTCCAGGCGCAATTTATCTTCCTGCAGCAGCCCCATATAATAAGCATCCGCGGGGATGGATTCCTGTACCAGGCTGCAGACCAAGTTAACGACCTGATGGTATTCAATAGTAGAGGCTAACACCTGCGCGGCACGATTGAGGACATCCAAATGCGTCATCTGCCGCAGGTAAGACTGACGCAGGCGCAATGTGGTCTCAGCCAGCAGGGCGCTGATAAGAAAGAACAACGTCGCCTCCTGCCAAAGATTGTGAACCTCGAGCCATCCCAAAAGATACAACCCCGTTGCCATCAGGGTGACCGCAGCAAACAACCCATAAGTAGCCCGCCGCCCGTGCAACACTGCGGTCTGGGTAATCAGAATAATGCCCAGCACCGTGGTATACCCTGGCATAAGGTAGTTATGAAGCCCAAACGCCAGCAGGATCACCACGCCACTGCCGATCAGGCCAAGATAATTTGCCAAGCCCTTTGGCTTGGGGCGAGGGGAGCGGAGAAAATAAAATAAGGCCCTAATTGTAATCGCCATCCCACTCAAGCCAAAAAAGAGACTGATTTGGCGGGACACCCAGGGCAGTGGCGTCAAAAGGGCATATCCTACTAACACGGCATTCAGCAGGAAGGCTGTTGCTACTGCCGGCCAGGTCAGATAAGCCTCTTGTGAGTTAGGAAACTTATCCAGGAACTTAAAAACCGAAGACAACCGGGGCGCCATCTCACCGCGTTCTAAGCATGGTATGTCATTTGCCTACCATTATATACTTTTTCCTATCCGCTGCACCTATGACTTTTGTAAGCCCCCAGATCCGATCCTGATGATTCCGCGAACAGAGGCGTTAGGCTTCTGTTATAATCAAACCTGGCTGGAATGTTCAACCCCAGAGGGTATAACCGCTGTGATTTGATTGCTATTCTCTAAGGACAGGGATTGGAATTACATGGACACACATACACTGGAAACAATTTACCAGGCTCGTGACTATATTCAGTCTAAACTTCCCCTTCAACCTCGGGTTGGCTTGATCCTCGGCTCTGGCCTGGGCAGCCTGGCCGAACACATTGCAAACCCAACTATTTTAGATTACCGCAACATTCCGCACTGGCCGGTCTCAACCGTCCAAGGGCACAGTGGTCGGTTAATTGTGGGCGATCTGGAGGGACAGGCCGTAATGGTCATGCAGGGCCGTGCCCACTACTACGAAGGTTATACCATGGCACAGGTTACCTTCCCGATACGGGTGATGCAAAGCGTGGGCGTCTCTACCCTGATCGTCACCAACGCCGCCGGCGCGGTCAACCCAACCTTTGAACCCGGCGATGTCATGTTGATCACCGACCATATTAACCTGATCGGCATGGCCGGGCTGAATCCTTTACGGGGGCCAAACTTAGACGAATTCGGCGAGCGTTTCCCCGACATGAGTCAAGCCTATGACCGCGAGTTGATGACGTTCTGCCGTGCCGCCGCAGTCGAAGCCGGCCTAACCCTGCGCGAAGGGGTTTATATCTGCCTGGCTGGCCCTTCCTTTGAAACCCCCGCCGATCTGCGCTTCTTACGCCTGATCGGTGCGGATGCAGTGGGAATGTCCACCGTGCCGGAAGTAACCGTTGCTCGCCATGGCAAAATGCGCGTCTTAGGTCTTTCGGGCATCAGCAATAAAGCCAACCTAGACGGAAATACCATCACCACCCACGAGGAAGTGTTGCAAGCCGGTAAGCTATTGGTGCCTAAATTAACCACGCTCATCCGCGGCGTGCTTAAACGGCTTACCGTATAAACCCACCCCAATCCTGCGCCGCAGCACAAAACCAGGAGCCATGGACGATCTGCTGCGCTTTTTGAAAACCTACGAAGCCTGGATCTACGCGTTCCTGGGAATTGCGGCATTGATTGGATTACGCAACTTAATCCGCGCCTGGGAGGACTGGCGCGGCGCCGTCTTCGGGTTAGAGCGGGAGAGCGCGCTCATGCGTTTACGCGGCGCAGTAACCCTGCTGGTATTTGTCATCGGTCTGGCACTGCTGGAATTCATCACCGTTTCTTTTGTCTATCCCACTGCCACCGCCTTGCAACCCCTGCCAACCCCGACCGTTGCCCTGCTTGAAACGCCGCTCCCGGCCCCCCTTGCCACACCGACTGGCCCTACCCCCGCAGTTACCGCAACCCTCTCACCTGCCACGCCGGCCGCCGAAGGATGCGTGCCGGGTCAGATTGAATGGACTTTCCCCCAAAATGGAGGGACTTTACAAGGAAAGGTCGTGCTACGGGGAACGGTCAACGTTCCCAATCTGGGTTTTTACAAATATGAGTACCGCGCTGTTGGCAGCGAAAATTGGTTGACCATTGCCGCCGGCAACCGCCCCATTATAGACCAGCCACTGGGCGGGGAGGGCAGTGGCGAATGGGATACCGAAATGGTTACACCGGGAGATTATGAACTGCGCCTGGTAGTTTATGATAATACCAACCAGCCTTTCCCGGCCTGTGTGGTCTCGGTGCGCATTCTTGCCCCTGAGGGAGGATAATCCTACATGCCTCAAATTGAGATTCGTCCCGTGCTTTCCGCCGATTTACACTATCTGGTAGCCATGGACCACAGCGTTGAGATTCAATACGTGTGGCAAATGGACCGCTCGTTAGAAGAAGGCCAGGTTACGATTGGCTTCCGTGAAGTCCGCTTACCCCGCGTCGCACGCTTGCAGTACCCGCGTTCGCCGACGCTGTTATTGCAGGAATGGTCTGAACGCAGTGGCGGGTTGGTGGCTCTGTTGGGTGGGAAACCGGTGGGTTACCTGACGTTGAGCGATTCGCGCGCTCCGGCCACCGCTTGGGTGCTGGATCTGGTGGTAGATGCGCCCTTCCGCCGCCAAGGGATCGCCAGTGCTTTATTGCTGGCCGCCGAATCCTGGGCATTGCCCCGCGGTCTGCGTAAAATCGTGCTGGAGATGAGTTCCAAAAACACCCCAGCCATTCATCTCGCGCTCAAGGCCGGCTTCGAGTTCAGCGGTTTCCATGATCGCTACTATGCCAACCAGGATATTGCCCTTTTCTTCAGCCGCCTCTTGCGTTAGTATTGTAAAGACAGGTTAGATCATGGGTTGGGTATGCTAACGGTACTGATCACCCTCAACCAGATTCTGGTCGCCGGGGTTGCCATTACAGCCTTTGCCTTACTGCTGTATGCACTGGCCTTCAATCTGCGCGACCGGGTGGCCCGTTCATTTGCATTGATCCTGGTGGCCGTGGTGATCGTTTATACTGCCGAAGCCCTCGCCAGCGTTGCCGCCCAACCGGCCCAACAAGCATTTTGGTTACGCACCCAATGGGTGGGGATTATCCTTCTGCCGGCGGCTTATTTGCATTTTTCGGATGCGTTGCTTGAAACCACCGGCAAACCCAGCCGCGGACGACGGCGCTTTTTTGTGCGCCTGGCTTACTTGATTTCGGTGATCTTTTTAATGCTGCTTCCAACCCCCTGGTTGGTCGGCCCACTGGTTCAGAACGGCGCACCCGCTCCACACCTGCGCCCAACCCCTCTCACCGATCTCTTTACCCTCTGTTATGCCTTGGCTATAGGCATCAGTGGCTACAACCTGGTGCGCGCCTTCCGGCGTTCTACCACTTCAACTGGCCGTCGCCGTATGTTTTACCTGCTGGTAGGCTCCATTGCGCCAGCACTGGGATCCTTCCCTTATCTGCTCTTCGGTTCAGCCTTAGCGGCGCGCCATGTCACACTATTTTGGATTTTTTCTGTGCTCAGCACCTTCCTGGTGGGGGGGTTGGTTGTGGTCATGGCTTATGCCGTAGCCTTCTTTGGGGTGGGCTGGCCGGATCGCACGGTTAAGAGCCGTCTCCTAAAGTGGATCCTGCGCGGTCCGGTAACCGCCAGTCTGACCTTGGCAGCGGTTACCATTGTGCGCCGCGCAGGCGAGCAGTTTGGCACCCCTTACTCCGCTCTGGTGCCGATGACCATGGTCGCCACCATATTGCTGAGCGAATATCTGATCACCTTGTTCTTCCCTCTGCTGGAGCAGTGGTTGTTTGACGGTAAAGACAAAAATGACCTCGAATTACTGCGTCGTCTGGAAACCCGCTTGCTCACCCGCAACGACCTGCGCCAGTTCCTAGAAGCCCTCTTGGCCGCCGTCTGTGATCGGTTGCAAGTGCCTGGAGCATATGTCGCCGCTCTGGATGCGCAGGGGCTCGAACTCCTGGTGTGGGTGGGAAAAACGGGGCTAGAAGACAACCACACCAATGCCAGCCTCAACCAGGTTTTGGCTCAAAACGGCAGCCTCAGCGGGCGTTTTCGCTGGGGTAACGACGTGCTGATACCGCTCATGGATGAAGACACGGAAGGTACGCCGCAGTTGCTGGGGTTTTTAGGCATCAGTGACGTTGACCACCTGGAATTGGACAGCGAACAAGAGCAAGCCCTGGCCACGCTGACCGCCCGTATGGTCTTAGCACTCCAAGATTACCGCCTGCAACGTGAGGTATTCGAATCCCTGCGCACCCTGACCTCACAAACGGAGTTCATCCAGCGCTTACGCGCTAGTGGACGCTATCATCAGAACGCGACCTTACAGAATGTACCGCCCGAGCCCGCCGACTTGACCCAATGGGTGCGCGAGGCGCTTTCCCACTACTGGGGCGGCCCTAAATTGACCCAAAGCCCCCTCTTGCGCTTAAGCATCGTCCAGCGCGCGATTGAAGCCTATGATGGAAACGTTTCCAACGCACTGCGGGCAGTACTAAAAGAGGCCATTGAAAGGGTGCGTCCCGAGGGCGAAAGACGATTCACCGCCGAATGGGTGTTGTATAATATACTCGAATTAAAATTTGTCCAAGGCAAAAAGGTGCGCGAGGTTGCCGCGCGCCTCGCAATGTCGGAAGCCGATCTTTATCGGAAGCAGAAGGTAGCCATAGAAGCCGTTGCTAGAGCCCTCCTGGAAATGGAAGAGCAAACTCAGCGTCAATCCCAAACATCATCAATGCGGGGGTAACCCGATCCTGCCGGGATCGGATCTTATTTAACCGTGTTTATCGGGGAGGAATTTATGGTCACCAAACGTATGACCGCCACGACTGAGACCTCATCGCCTGAACCGCTGGACGAGGGGTGGTGGGCGTCTGTGCTCGCCAATGAAGCCGCCATCATGCCCGACTGCCGCACGTATGAAATTCGTCCTATGCTTCAAGCCGATTTGTGCGAAACCGATTGGCAATATGTGCGGCAGGTGTTTGAAAACGATGAGGTGCTCACCTTGCGCGTGTATGGATTCAATCGGGGGGGACTGTTGGTGCAGGGCGAACGCATCCAGGGCTTTGTACCCATTTCCCATCTCGTGGAGATCAACAGCAATCTAGAAGGGGAAAAACGCCGCGCTGCACTTTCGGCCTACCTGAACCGCACCTTACGCCTTAAGGTCATCGAGTGTGAACCGGCCCAAAACCGCATCGTCCTTTCGGAACGGGCTGCCCTTGCCGGTGAAGGACGCCGGCGCGCCCTTTTCGATACCCTAAAAGAGGGTGCGGTGGTGACCGGGCGGGTGACGAATATCACCGATTTCGGAGTTTTTGTAGATCTGGGGGGCGTTGAAGGGCTAATCCACGTCTCCGAACTTTCGTGGGGGCGCGTGCAACATCCCCGTGACATCGTCCAGGTGGGTGATGAAGTGCGCGTGTTGGTTCTGCAGGTCTCAGAGGAAAATGCTCGGATCGCCCTGAGCATCAAGCGCTTGATGCCCAACCCCTGGCTCACCCTGGCCACCCGGTACAAACCCGGGGACATTGTTCCTGCCTGGATCACTGCCGTTGCCCCTTACGGCGCGTTTGCCCGCCTTGAAGAAGGGGTGGAAGGCCTGATTCACGTCTCTTCGATGAATCTGCCGCCCGGGACAAAATCCCCAGATCATATTCTCCAAGTCGGACAAGCGGTGCAAGTGCGCATCCTTCACATTGATGTTGAGCGCCGCCGCCTGGGGTTAGGATTTGTGTGTGCTGAATGCGCGTAACCTCTCGTCCAGGACCTGAGCCGCGTTCCGGACTGTCACCCTCTCGAGCCGCCGAACCGGAGCGTTCGGAGTCCTGGCTAGGCGGAGTCGGCAAGACGTGGGCGCTGGTCGAGCGCTTCGGACGCGATGCGGCTGGGTTGAGCCTCCTCATTCTGGCCATACTTAGCCTTCTGGGAATAACATCACTCAGCCAGGGTAGCCTTATCACACCCTGGGGTTTATTACTCAAACGCGGCTTCGGCTTAGGGGGATATGGTCTAATCCTCCTCTTGGCCTACCTAGGGGGACGGATAGTATGGGGACATCCCGGCAGTCCCCCCATGCGTTTCCTGAAACGCCTTCTGAGCCTGGAAGGGGCGCTTTTTGCCTGGATAGCCTGGTTGAGCATTATGGAAGGGCTGAATCTGGAGCGTGCCGAGGCCGGGCTCGATGGCGGCATCATCGGCTGGGCATTGGGTACACTCAGTGCCCGTGTTCTCCCTCCTCCGCTCAATGCGTTGTTGTGGTTTGTCCTCTGGATTGGACTGATGCTGGTTGGCTTGGGGTTGTGGAAACGAACCCTTACAGCATTAGCAAAGTGGGTAGAACGTGAACGCCAGTCCCGGGCCGCCCCCCTCACCCCAGAGACAACCACCCAGACACCCTCTCCCTCAACGCCCTCTTCCCCCTCATCCGAGCCTGCATCCAATGGTATTCCGGTCACCATCGTCAACACCGTACGTGATCCGCGTCTGCCGCCGCTGAGCCTGCTGATCCAGGAAGAGACTAACGGGCTGGATGAAGAACGCATTCTGGCCGTGGCTCGGAAGATTGAGCAGACATTAGCCGAATTTGGCCTGCCGGCCCAAGTAGTTGGCTATCGGCGCGGCCCTACCGTCACCCAGTTTGCGGTTGAGCCGGGCTTCATTGAACGCCTCGGCCCAGATGGTCAACCCATGCGCCAGAAAGTCCGCGTCTCACAGATTTCGAGCCTGAGCCGTGATCTGGCGCTGGCCTTGGCCGCCGAACGCCTGCGCATCGAAGCACCGGTGCCCGGTCATTCCTACGTGGGCATTGAAGTCCCCAACAGCACGACCACCCCGGTGCGCCTGCGTCCGATCCTCGAGTCAGAAGCCTTCCAACGTCTACGTTCTCCCTTAGCCCTGGCCTTGGGACGCGATGTTTCCGGCCAGCCCGTGGTTGCCGACCTAGAACGCATGCCCCATCTGTTGATTGCCGGGACGACCGGTTCGGGAAAATCGGTCTGCCTCGCTAGCCTGATCACCTGCCTGGTGATGAACAACACCCCGGAACAACTGCGCCTTGCCATCATGGATCCCAAGATGGTGGAACTGGCACGGTTCGATGGTCTGCCCCACCTCTTGGGGCGGGTGGAAACCGAGATCGAGCGTATGCTGGCGGTACTGCGCTGGGCATTGACCGAGATGGATCAACGCTACCGCCTGTTTGAGGCTGCCCGCGCCCGTGACCTCAACGCCTACAATGCCAAGCAAGCGCGCAAGAATCAACCTGGCCTGCCGCGCATCGTCATCATTATTGACGAACTGGCCGATTTGATGATGTCGGCACCGGATCAGACCGAACACAGTCTGGTGCGCCTGGCACAACTCGCCCGTGCCACCGGTATTCACCTGGTCATCGCCACTCAACGCCCCAGCACCGATGTCTTAACCGGGTTGATCAAGGCCAATTTTCCGGCGCGCATTGCCTTCGCTGTGGCTTCATCCGTGGATTCGCGCGTTATTCTTGACACCAACGGTGCCGAAGCCCTGCTGGGGCGCGGCGACATGCTGTTTCTGAACCCTGAGGTCGGCTCCCCTATCCGCGCCCAGGGGGTGATTATGAAAGATTCGGAAATCAATCGCGTCGTTGCTTATTGGCACCAGCAGGCCACCGAACCCCAGGAAGCCCCGTGGGAAGCCCTTTTGCAAGAGGACGAAAACGAAGCGGACGACTTACTGGAACAAGCGATTGCACTGGTACGCCGTACCCAACGTGCCAGCGCCTCGCTCTTACAGCGCCGTCTGCGCATTGGTTATCCCCGTGCGGCGCGGCTTCTGGATGAACTGGAAGCCATGGGGATTGTGGGGCCGGCACAAGGGGGTGGTCGGGAACGCGAGGTCTTGCTTCCCCCCGAGGAGGATGAACAAGACGCCGATCTCGACGAAGAAACGGCCTGAACCTGCGCCGGACTCGATGTTTGACGATCAAACTTGACTTTTTTACCACGCTGGGATAGCATTCGTCAAAATGGCTGCGAGGAAGGAGATCCATATTGACACCTCAAGCCTCTGAACAATCTTCCCAAACATTGACCGCCTTTTTACGCCGGCGCTTTAAGCCTCTGCTTGAAAGCATAGCGCGCGGCTTGGCCCGTCTAGGGATCACTCCCAATGCCGTCACCCTGGCCGGGCTGGCCGGAAATGTCTTGGCCGCTTTTTGGCTGACACAAGGACGAATCACCTGGGCAGGATGGTTACTGCTCGTCATTTGGCCGTTGGATGCCTTGGATGGGGCATTAGCACGCCTGCGCGGTTCACCCTCCCCTTTTGGCGGTGTGTTAGATTCCGTCACCGACCGCTATGCCGAACTGCTGGTTTGGGGTGGGTTATTGGTTTATTATTTATCTCAGGCTGATCCCACCCCTGTGATCCTAATCTACTTGGCCGCAGGTGGTTCGCTGATGGTCTCGTACACCAAAGCCCGTGGTGAAGCCCAGGGCTTTCGGGTTGAGGGCGGATTATTGACCCGCGTTGAGCGATTTTTGGTTTTGGTGCCCTGCCTTATCATCAATCGTCCCCTCATCGCCATTTGGGCTATTGCTCTGCTGGCGAACTTCACCGCACTTCAGCGCTTATGGTTGATCTTCCGCCAAGCCTCTATACCGGCACAGCCTAACCAACCAACTTCGCCTAAGGAGTAAACGCTTATGCCTTCCGGTTTCAATATCGGTCCATTAACCATTCGTTTCTACGGTCTGCTGATTGTCGGGGGCGCAATGCTCGCCACCTGGATCGCCAGCCGACGCGCCCGGCGCTACGGTGAAAATCCCGATGCCGCCTGGGATATGCTGTTTTGGGTGTTCATCGCCGGCGTCATCGGGGCACGCTTATGGCACATTCTGACGCCACCCGCCTCTCTGGTCAAACAAGGCATCACCACTTGGTATTACCTAACCCACCCGCTAGATGCCATCGCTATCTGGCACGGCGGTCTGGGCATACCCGGTGCTGTTATCGGTGGGATCATCGCGCTTTATCTTTACACCCGTAAGCATGGCATGTCCTTCGCTACCTGGACGGATATCATTGCACCCGGGTTGGCACTGGCACAGATTATCGGCCGCTTTGGGAATTTTTTCAACCAAGAACTCTACGGCATGCCCACCAACCTGCCCTGGGCAATTTACATTGACCCCGCCCACCGCCTGCCCGAATTCATGGATCAGGCCTATTACCACCCTCTTTTTGCCTATGAGGGATTATGGAACCTGATGAATATTGGGATCATCCTGTGGGTTGAGAGACGATTCGCCGCCCAACGCAAGCCCGGCGACTTATTCTTGGTTTATCTCATCGTCTATCCGATTGGGCGCTTCCTACTGGAATTTCTGCGCCTGGATCCTTCACCGGTAGCCGGCTTGAACATCAATCAAACCCTGATGGCCATTGTAGCCCTTGCCTCCGCCCTAACCTTATACCTGCGTCACCGCCCGCGCCCACAAGCCTCCCAACCGGCGGCTTAAGCGAAAGGAAGAAGGGGGATGATCCAGACCGAAGATCTGAGTAAAACATTTGGCGATTTCGTGGCCGTGGATGGCCTCAACCTGCAGGTTGAGGCCGGTGAAGTTCTAGCACTGCTCGGCCCCAACGGCGCTGGCAAAACGACGACCGTGCGCCTGTTGACCTCAGTACTGCGTCCTACCCGTGGCCGGGCTACCGTTGCCGGCTATGACGTCGTGCACCAACCCCAAAAGGTACGCGCCAGCGTTGGGGTATTGACCGAACACCACGGCCTTTATGCCCGCATGACCGGCAAGGAATATCTCTACTTTTTTGCCGAACTCTATGGCTTAAAGGGACATACGGCGCACCATCGCGTGCAAGCCTTACTAGAACAATTCGGATTGGCCGAGGCATCCCATCGCCGCATCGGCGAATACTCCAAAGGGATGCGCCAAAAACTGGCTTTGGTGCGCGCCTTGCTCCACGCGCCCCCGGTGTTGCTTTTAGACGAACCCACCTCGGCCATGGACCCTGAAAATGCGCGTATCGTGCGCGAGACGATCCGCGAATTGCGTCAGGCCAATCACACCATTGTCCTGTGCACCCACAACCTCACCGAAGCCGAAATGCTGGCCGACCGCATCGCCATCATTCGCCGCGGGCGCATTCTCTTCAATGACACCCCTGATGCGCTAAAACGCCACCTGCTGGGTGCGCCTGTGTTTGAACTCCGTTTTGCTCAAACATGTGAAAACACTTTACCCCCTCTACCCCCCGGCGTCACACTCATTGCCCGTGGGCCGGATTGGGTACATCTCCGCATCGAAAACCCGCATCAGAGCAATCCTCATCTTCTGGCCGCACTGGCTCAGGTCAATGCTCCCCTGCTTTCTTTCTCCGAACTACCGCGTTCTCTTGAAGACGCCTACCTGCGGGCTGTGAGCCTAGAGATGGAGAACGCCCATGCTACGAACTGAAGACCTGCAACCCGTTTGGATCATTGCCCGCCGTGAGATTCGGGATCAGTTCCGCGATTGGCGCATCCTGACTCCCATCCTGTTCTTAACCGCCTTCTTCCCGTTTCTGATGAACTTCTTCGCCCAACAGATGCTCGATTTTGTGCGCCGGTACGGGGCAGAACTGATTGGCGAGCGCCTGGTACCCTTCCTGATGCTGGTGGTGGGCTTCTTCCCTATCTCTATTTCGTTGGTGATCGCTCTGGAAAGTTTCGTGGGTGAAAAAGAACGCGGAAGCATTGAGCCCCTGCTTGTCACACCGCTTGAGGACTGGCAACTTTACACCGGGAAACTGCTTTCCTCCACGGTTTTGCCATTGTTGGCCAGTTTTCTGGGCATGGGTGTATATACCCTGGGGTTAGCCCTCAATCGCGTCGCGCTTCCGCCCTTTGAAGTGGTGCTTCAGGTCTTCTGCCTGACTATTTTCCATGCCCTGGTTATGGTGAGCGGGGCCGTGGTTGCTTCGAGTCAAGCCACATCCGTGCGGGCGGCTAACCTGCTGGCCAGTTTCATCGTCATCCCGATGGCTTTGTTAATCCAAGGCGAAACGGCGATTATGTTCTGGGGGCGCCAAAATGCCATCCTGTGGTGGGCCGTCTTCGGTTTGTTTGTGCTCGCCGTTCTGCTGGTCAGAGTAGGGTTGGCGCACTTTCAGCGCGAAGAACTGTTGGGGCGCGAATTGGATACGCTTGATCTGGCATGGGGCTGGCGCACCTTTTTCCAGCATGTGCGGGGTGAAGCCCGCCACTTGAGTGATTGGTACCGGGTGGAAATCCCACGCACGTTGAGCCACATGCGGTGGTCCCTGCTCACCGCCGCCATCTTGGGAGCGGTCAGCATCGGCTTAGGCATGCATTTTGCGACCCGCTTTCCACTCCAACTTGATCTTGGGCAATCCCAGGTCAACCAGCGCCTGGCACAGCTGACGACTCTCTGGCCGCTTGGCTCTCCCTATACGGCAACGGCCATCCTATGGCAGAACCTCCGCGCCTTGCTGTTGGGCGCCGTTCTGGGCACATTTTCTTTTGGCGTATTGGGCGTCCTCCCCATGTTAGCCACCATGGGCGCACTGGGTTTCCTGACCCAGGCTTTGAGTGCCAATGGATTACCCATAGGGATTTTCATTCTTAGCACGATCCTTCCCCATGGGCTTTTCGAGATTCCGGCGCTGTGGCTGGCTACCGCCGCCACTCTGGAAATCGGCCTGGGGATGATTACCCCTCAACGGGGAAAAACCTTTAGCGCCGCCCTGCTGGCCAGCCTTGCACAGTGGTTCAAGATTATGATCGGACTGGTCGTTCCTTTGCTGATCATCGCGGCTTGTATCGAAGCCTGGATTACACCGCGCATTGCGTTTCAAATGCTCTTCCGTTAGTTGTCCGACGCTTATCTCAAATTTTCTAAAACAGGGAGAAATCACACATGGCACGCGTTGTTATTTTAGGTTCTGCCTACGCCATCGCCGATGAACACCGCGAAAATACTCACTTGGCCGTTGTCGAAGAGGATCAAATTCTATTGATTGATGCACCGGGCAGTCCTATCGCCCGCTTAATGCGCGCCGGCCTCTCTTGGCGCCAAATCCACGCCCTGATCATTACGCACTTTCACCCCGACCACGTCTCCGGAGCACCGTTACTCTTGATGGATCTCTGGTTGCTAGGCCGCAAGGAACCGCTTAACGTTTACGGGCCCGCCCATGCCATGGAGCGTCTGGAAGCCATGATGAACCTCTATGAATGGAAAAAATGGCCGGGGTTCTACCCGGTTAAATTTGTCGCCCTGCCCGAAAACGAGATGACCTGTTTTATAGATTCTCCCCTTTGGCGAGTTTATTCGGCCCCGGTGAAGCACTTCTTACCCACCCTCGGACTGCGCATCGAACTTGCCACCGGGAGCATTGCTTATTCTAGCGATACCGAACCGTGCGAGAACGTCATCCGCCTGGCGCAGGGGGTCAACATCCTTTTACATGAGGCTGCCGGTGAGGGCCCAGGACATACCTCGCCCGAGCAAGCCGGGCGCATCGCCGCCCAGGCCGGCGCAGGTGCGCTCTATCTCATCCATACCCCTCCCTTGAGCCAGCCGGAAGCCTGGATTGCACAGGCACGCCAGGCGTTTAACGGCCCCGTCTATCTCGCCCGAGACTTGTTCCAGATCATGGTGTAGCGCAACGAAAATTACCAACCCGAGAGGAACGGCGCCCACTCCGCATATTCACTGAGGTGGCGGCCAAAAATGTAAAGCGCCGTATTAGGCGGTTCGGTGGGTTGGCGTAAAAGGGTCATCCCTGCTTCAGCCAGTGTTCGTCCCCCTTTACGGTGATTGCAGGCCGCGCAGGCCGTAACCACATTGGTCCAGGAATGCTGTCCACCTAAATGGCGTGGAATGACGTGGTCTACGGTTAGGTCATTGGTATGGCGACCGCAATATTGACAGGTATAGTTATCGCGCCGAAAGATTTCGCGCCGTGTCAGTTTGACTTTGGGACGCGGGCGGTGCACCATATGCTGCAAGCGAATAATCGAGGGACGCGGAAAGACCCGATTTACCGTGCGGATTTCGCCGCGCCCATTCAACACCAGCGTTGCCCGGTTGGTCAGGATTAGACCAATCGCCCGCTGCAAGTTACACACGTTAATCGGTTCAAAGTTCGCATTTAGTACCAAAACGCTCTCTGCCATGGCACAACCACAAGCCTGCAGATATCATGCTTCCATTATAGCACGCATATTTTAAGAAAAGCAGGGGCATCCAATTGCTTCAAATACCGGTTGATCTTATTGGTTTTCGTTCTTTTCTAACCAAGAGGCACGACGTCCAGCCCCGGCTGCGGGTATAATTTGTTAAAAGTCATTTGCGGGGGTAAGGCTTTTTCTGACCGAGGAGGCTGAGTTATGCCATTGGATATCGTCATCGGAACCCAATGGGGGGATGAAGGTAAAGGCCGCATCGTGGACTTATTGGCCGCACAGGCCGACCTGGTCGCACGCTACAACGGAGGCGACAACGCCGGACATACGGTCAACGTGGGTGGGCACACTTTTCGCCTTCACCTGATCCCTTCTGGAATTATTCACCCGCATACGATAGGGATCTTGGGCAACGGCATGGTGATCAACCCGGCCACCCTGGTTCAAGAAATCGAGAACCTCAAAGCCGCCGGTGTCAGCATCACGCCGGAACGATTGCGCATTTCCTTCGCCGCCCATCTGATCACACCTGCTCACCGTGCCCTGGACCAAGCCCAAGAACAAGCGCGAGGAAGCGGACAAATCGGCACCACCGGGCGGGGCATTGGTCCCGCCTATACCGATAAAGCCGCCCGCCACGGCTTACGGATGGAAGATTTGCTGGATCTGGACACGTTCCGCGAGAAACTCGAGCATCATGTGGCCACAATTAACACCTGGCTGATGCGAATCTATGAGGCCGATCCCCTGGATATTCAAGCCGTGGTGCGTGAATATACCCATTACGCCACCCAATTGCAACCCTATATTGCGGATGTAGGGATGGAACTCCATCAAGCCCTGCGCCTGGGTAAGCAAGTGCTCGCCGAAGGGGCGCAGGGTACATTGCTTGACCTTGATTTAGGCACCTACCCATACGTGACCAGTTCAACCCCTACCGCCGCCGGCGCTCTGCTGGGGTTGGGTTTGGGCATTGTCCCGGTGCGTGCAGTAATCGGCGTCACCAAAGCCTTCCAAACCCGCGTCGGCGCCGGCCCCTTCCCCACCGAGGTCTTCGGTAAAACCGCCGAGCGCTTGCGTGGAACAGGCAAGAATCCCTGGGATGAATTCGGCACCACTACCGGGCGCCCGCGCCGCGTGGGGTGGCTAGACGGGGTTCTCTTGCGTTATGCCGTGCGCGTCAACGGGGTTACCGAACTCATGATTACCAAAATGGACATCCTGAGCGGACTCCCTATACTGCGCTTGTGCGTTGCCTATCGCTACAACGGTCAAACCCTTCAGGACTTGCCGTTGGGTCCCGCCCATCTCGAACCTTTTGAGCCGGTTTATGAGGAACTGCCGGGCTGGATGGAAGATGTCACCACCGTGCGCCGATGGGATGACCTGCCTGCTGCCGCCCGCGCTTATGTGCGCCGCATCGAAGAATTGTGCGGCGTGCCTGTGCGGCGGGTTTCGGTTGGTCCTGAACGTAGCCAGGTGGTCGAAGTGAGTCCATGAAGATAGGGACGCGTTCCCTCTTCATCGGGATGGTGTGGCTTTTGATTGGTATCGGGTGTGCCCCCCCCGCAACCGCTCTCCCTGAGACGCCTACACCCTCGCCCCCCACGGCCATACCGAGCCCCTCACCGGTGTGGTTTCCGCCGACCGCAACCCCTACCCCAGTCCCCACTCGCGCCATCTCCCCTACCCCAACGCCTGCTCTGGCCTTGGGTGATCTGGTGCTGAGCGATGATTTTGACACCCCCGGTGCATGGCAAACTTACCGCAGTGCTACCGGCAGTGCCGCCTACGAACAACGCCAACTGACCCTGGCCGTCAACGCCGCCAAGGGTTATCTGACCAGTTTGCGCGATGCTCCCGAGGTGAGCAATGCCTATATCGAAGTGGTACTGCAACCCAACTTATGTCAGGGGCAGGACACATTTGGCCTCTTACTTCGCGCCACCAACGAATTCAACGCATATCGCTGGGTGATCACTTGCCAAGGACAAATGCGCCTGGAACGCTTACAAAGCGGGCGCAGTCTGCCCTTGAGTGATTGGATCGAACTGGGCGAGATTCAGGTCAATCCCCTGGTCGAAACGCACTTGGCTGCCTGGCTGTATCAGGACCGCCTACGCCTGTTCGTTAACGGGTTTGAAGAACTCAGCCTGCGCGACCCGGTGTTCGCCAGTGGGCGCATCGGCGTTTTTGCCCGCGCCGCCGGTGATTCGGCGCTATCGGTCAGTTTTCGCCGCCTGCGCATTTATGCCATAAACCCGGTGCTCTTACCTACCGCCACACCGAGCACCCCGGTAACCCTCACCCCACAGCGCTAAGTTATCCGCTTTTCTGCTCACGCTTACGCCAAGGACGAGTCACCGCCGCCAGCCAAGCATAGGCCTCGTAATAGGCCTTGCGGGGATGAAAGAGCGCAAATGTCAGCCATCCCAAGACGCGTGACCGCAAATAGATGAGGGGGAAAATTTCGACCTCGCGCCAGAACTTTGGCCACGAAAGCGGTGCACGCTGTAAGCCATTGGCCGTGAGCACATGCGTGGCATCAATAAGATTGAAAATAGTGCGCCGACCGCCTCCCAGACGAACGTTCTCGTCCGTCTCAGGAAGACGATAGTGGGGTTGTCCTCCCGGTAGATGGCGATAATCGTGATTTTGATGCACAATGAAAATGAAAGACGAAGCATCCACCACCGGCCAACCCTGGCGGCGGGCATAGTAAATCATCCAGTTATCCCACCCTGCCCGACCAACCGCCAGCGGTGGTAAATTGCGGAAACAATCGCGCGGGAAAATGAAATAATCACTGCCCCGCGGCGGATGCCGCCGCCCATGTTCTTGCACGCGCCGGCGCAGTTCGTCTTCCCATCCCGGCCCAAATGACAAGTCTTCCTGCACCTCCAAATCCCAGCGCTGCCCCACCACGAGGAATCGGGACATTTTCTGGGAGATCAGATGTGCCCCCTGCACAAAACTAGGGGTCAGTAAAATATCCGCGTTGATGTACGCCAGCAGAGGGCTGGTGCTATGCCGACGCGCTTGCTCAAAGAGCGCCGGGATTAACGGCGTCCCATAAGCATTGCGCGCAACGTCAGGGATATGCCGGATTCCCAATTCACGGGCTACCTCAGCCACCCCTGTTTCATCTCCGATTAAGAAAACCTCGACCTCTTCTCCCAACGCCAGCCACGAGCGCAGGGCATTGCGCTGAATGCGCGCGATGTGCGGATCGGTAAAAGGTTTTGGGGTAGTAAAGAGCGTGAGCAGGGTCACGTCGAGACTCCCGGTTCGGTGGTATCTTGGCCACCAAAACGCTCATCCACATCGGTATAGGTGTGATGACGAACCTGGGCATTGAGCGTGGCCAATTCAGGGTGAGCCTGCCACACCGCCAGGGCTTCACGCCAAGTAAAATCATCCCGTCCTCCCAGCAAGGCGACCAACTTACGCACCACTTCTAAATCTTGCGGCGTATCCACCGTCCACCGCACTTGTCCGTAATCCTTTTCCGCATTGAGAATCACCGTGCGGAAACGCCCTTCCACTTCGTAGAGGTAGGGCATGACGTGCTCGCGTTGATGCGGCGCCTGGGCTTCGCGCCAGGCCCGTTCTAAAGCCTGAAACGTGCACACCTCAACGTCTAACCCGATGGGATACGTGCGCCGCCAGGGAGGGGGCAGACGGTTGGCAGCGAAATCGGCGCCCTGCTGGAGCAGAGCCTCTACCGTCACATCAATCAATTCCGGATCAACCAGCGGACAATCCGCCGTGATCCGCACAATTACATCGGCTTGAAAGTGGCGTGCCGCCTGGTAAAAGCGATCCAGCACATCATAAGGATGGCCGCGCCACCAGGGATAACCGCGCGTCTGACAAAACGCGACAATTGGATCATCGGCGGCCTCGGTCGTAGTTGCCACGACAACGCGGCTAACATAACGCGCACGGCGGGCACGCTCAACGCTCCACGCCAGAATAGGACGCCCGGCCAGGTCGAGCAGTACCTTACCGGGCAAGCGGCTGGAACTCATCCGGGCTTGAAGAATGGCTACAATGTGGGGGTTGGAATCAAGCATCCTCTCTCACCTTGCGGCAATCTGCCAGGCCAGGTCATAGGCTTGCAAAAGCCGCGCAAAATTCTTCTCCCAATTGGCGCGCTCTTCGGCCAGATAGCGCGCCTGGCGCCGCATTTCCACCAGCGCATCACGCCGAGCATAGGCTTCCCGAATCCGATCCGCCAATGCATGCGCATCACCATCCGGGAACAACCACCCATGCACTCCCGGCACCACCCACTCGCGATTGCCCGGAATATCCGATACCACTGCCGGTAGGCCGCAGGCCAAAGCTTCCATTAGCGAAACCGAAGAACCATCGCTGTGTGAAGCGCTGAGATAAAGATCGGCGGCGCGGTAAAACGACGGTAACCGCTGATACCCCACCTGACCGCCAAGATACACCCGATCCAGAAGATCATTTTCGTACAGCAGTCTCTGGATCAGCGGGGCTTGGGAGCCACCCCCAAGAAGGAAGAGGCGTACCTCAGGAAGGTCGTGTGCCACCTCGGCAAACGCCCGCACCACCACATCCACCCCATAAATGGGCTCCCACGAACGCAGTGAGAGCAGGACAAAGGCATCCTGCCAGCCGCGGCGTTCGCGCAAACCGTCATCCTCACCAGGGCTGAAGTGGCGCAAATCCACCCCCCAAGGGAAAAGAACGATTCGTTCTGCCGGCATTCCAAAGGATATCGCCATATCCTGCACTGCACGGCAGTCGCCGACCAGCACAGTTGCCCGGCGCAAGGTGAAGGTGGTGATCCAACGCCACCAGCGGTTGCGAAAGGCATCACGAAGTAAATCCGAACCCCAGGACATGACTACCAAAGGGTGAAAACCGCTCAATGCCGCCAGGAAGGCAGCGGTTTGCACCGGCCCGGCATGAATCAGGTCGGGCTTGATCTCACCTAGCACACGCTGAAAATCCCGCAACAGCGCCGGCATGGCCGCCCAAGTAAAAGGTTTGAGCCCTCCCGCCCAGGGTACGTAGGTGACCCCTTCGGGCAAGGGACGGTCTTCCAACTGCCGCGCGCCGCGCTCCAGCCGCAGATAGTAAACCTGGTGGTTCGTTGCCGCCAGTGCGGAGAGAAAGCGGTGGTCGTGCGGCGTATAGTCGCGACTGAAGTAAAGAACGCGGGCCACCTAACTTCCCAGATCCGTCCAGCGTAATTCTTTGCCGTACGGGATATCTACCAACGCGCGGGTGCCGATGACGCGTTCGATATCGGGTGGCAAGATAGCCCCCGGTGTCGCCGGACGCAGGACGTCAATCATCTCCCGCGTCAGGACCTCACCCGCCTTGATATCACGGGCAGCGCGCAGGCAACGGCGTTGCAGAATCACCGTCTCTTGCTCGTTCTCGGTGACGACCTTATCCGCCGAACCCAACGCCCACTCCAATTCCCGTGTGCGTTCAACCATCTCGCGCCAAGCCGCCGGGGTGAGCGAGAAGGGATGATCCGGGCCTTCGCGGGTGTTATCATCGGTGAAGTGCTTCTCAATGACGCGCGCGCCCAATGCTACGGCCCCCAAAACCGCCGCATGCCCTGGGGTGTGATCCGAAAGCCCCAACACCACATCCGGGAACATCACCCGATAGGTCTTAAGCACGTTTAGGTTAACATATTTGAAATTCTCGCGGCTGCCGGTGTAATTGGTGTTGCACTGCATCAGCACCAACTGCGAGTTGTATTTGAGAATTGTGTGGACAGCGCGCTGCACCTCGCCAATGTTAGCCGCACCGGTAGCCAACAGCACCGGTTTTCCTTTCTTGGCGATGCGCTCCAGGGCTTCTAGCCAATCAATTTCGCCCGAGCCGATCTTGTAGGCCGGCATGAAAGGCTCCAAGAAGTCAATGGACTCGAAGTCATACGGCGCCGAGAAATAATCAATCCCCACCTCGTCACACGTCGCTTTCAACTCATAGGTCCATTCGAGGGGAATTGAGGCGTCCTGATACACCTCAAAAACCGACTTCTTCCACTTGGCTTGGTGAGAGCGCTGCGAACCCAAAGCACGAAAACCATAATCCGAAACGATTTTAGGGGCATGAAAGTTCTGGAACTTGGCGGCATCGGCGCCGGCTTCCTTGGCTAAGCGGATCAAATCCTTGGCTCGCTCTAGGCTGCCATCATGGTTGGCAGCGATATCGGCGACAAAATAGGTGGGATGATTATCCCCGATCCAACGCTGACCAATCTGAATCTCCATCATTATCCTCCTCGGGTAAGGATTCAAGCATGCGGATTTTCAACATCAAGAGCCAGGGCGCGCAAATAGGCAGCCCGTCCCTCGCGATATTGGTGATAGAACCGCTCCAAACCCTCCTGCTGTCCCGGCACCTCGCCCAAAACGGCTTGTAATTTCGCCGTTGATAGCGTCAGGTTTGGCGCACGCGGGGCTCGCAACTGCCCCTGCTGGACCGAAATCGGTGTAATCAGGCTGGCATCCAAACCAAAGCGTTCCGCCAGCATACAACCAAAGGTGTACTTACTCAAACATTCGCGGCTGACAACATGGTAGAGCCCCTGACACTCCCGTTCTACCAGGGTCATTAAAATTTCACTCAGTTGGGTTACTTCTAGAGGGCAAAAGATCACATCCATGAACCCGTTGACCCGAAGTCCCTGACTCAAATTATAAAAGAAAAACTCCGCCAGGCTGCGCCGCCCTTGCAGGCTCCATCCATAGAAGTTCACTCTCGCGATCAACGCCTGGGGGCAAAGGTCTTGCACATAGCGTTCGGCCGCCAGTTTGCTCCGTGCATACGTGCTCAGAGGATTAGGGGGATCTTCCTCGGTATAATTGCCCCGTTGGCCATCAAAAACCGCATCGGTCGAAATATGCACCAACCGGATGCCCTTCTGAGCACACAGGCGCGCCAGTTCTGCCGGCACTTCCGTATTCAAACGCCAAGCCAAATCAGGCTGCTGCTCGCACACGTCCAGGTTAGCCAAGGCCGCCGCGTGCAAGATCACGTCGGGCTTGAATTTCTCGATCAAAGCGGGCAATGTTTCTAAGCGCGTCAGGTCTACCGAAACGGTTTCAAAGGGCGGGTTGCGCAAGGGATGGTGATTGACCACGCCGATGATCTCCAGGTGCGAGGCAAAGTGCACCGCAAAATTCAAGCCCAGCAACCCACTTGCGCCGGTAACCAACCAGCGTTTCATAGCAGTTTACCTTGTAGGTATTCTGCTTCAATCGGTGCGATCATTTGGCGCAGTTCCTCAACCGTAAGCCAGGCATCATTCGTATTGCTGGCGTAGCGAAAGCCATCGGGGAGAGGTCTGCCGCGCCCTTCCCACTTGCGCCCAAACCAGAATGCCTCTACCGGCTGCACCACATACATGTTTTCAAGTTCCACCGTGGAGCGGGCTTCGTCCTCGGAGATCAGCACTTCGTGCAGTTTCTCACCGGGGCGGATGCCGATGATCTCCAGCCGCGCCTCGGGCGCAATCGCCCGCGCCAAATCCAGCACGCGCATGCTGGGAATCTTGGGAACAAACACCTCTCCCCCCATCATTTGCTCCAAACAATGGATCACAAAACGCACACCCTGATCCAGCGAAATCCAAAAGCGCGTCATCCGTTCATCGGTGATCGTCAGCACCCCGCTCTCACGCTGGCGCAGGAAAACCGGCACCACACTTCCGCGGCTTCCCACCACGTTTCCGTAGCGCACACAACTGAACCGCGTTGCTTTACCCCCGGCATAGGCATTGCTCTGAACGAAGAGTTTCTCCGCGGCCAACTTGGTAGCGCCATAAAGATTGACCGGGTTGACGGCCTTGTCCGTGCTCAGCGCGATCACGCGTTCCACGCCGGCATCCAGTGCCGCTTCGATGACGTTGCTGCTCCCCAGGATATTGGTTTTAATGGCTTCCATAGGGTTGTACTCGCACGCCGGCACCTGCTTCAATGCCGCGGCATGCACAACGATATCCACCCCATCAAAGGCGCGCCGCAAACGCTGCAAGTCGCGCACATCGCCGATAAAATAGCGCAGGGAGGGATGGTCAAACCCACTCACGCGCATCTCGTGCTGTTTGAGTTCGTCCCGGCTGAATACGATAATCTTGGCCGGGTGGTACTCTTCCAGCATCACCTGGACGAACTTCCTGCCAAACGACCCCGTACCGCCGGTTACCAGAACCACTTTTTCCGACCAGTTCATGCATACTCCTTAGTGTGGTTTACGTAAGATGATCAAAGGATATTGGCCGTTCTCACCGAAGAAGTGAGGATAACGCTCTTCCAAGGCAAAGATCAAACGCAGCCAAAAGCGCCCTAACAGTTGCTCATGGATCATAGCCCGCAGGAAGCGCACGCTGACACTGCGCCAGACACGAATTTCGAGAGGAACGTGCACCCCAATGTGTGTCTTGAGCCAAGCCGGGGTCATTTTTTCCACAAATGTCCCGCTCGGAGATGACGCCGCAGCCTCCGCCTTATCTTGGATATGAGAAGAGGGAACTCGCGACCGTCCCAAGCGGGCTTTCAAACGTTCCATCAGGCGCATCAGGGGCTCCAAACGGCGCATCAGGGGGGAATCCGTCCAGCCATTGACCACAACGCCTACCGCGCCCGGTTTCAACACCCGATAAAGTTCCAGATACGCCCTTTCCTGCTCCTCAAGGGGAAGATGATGAAAGGTGTGCAGAGAAACCGCTCCCTCAAACGCTTCAGTACGGAAGGGCAGATTAGCCACATCCGCCACGACATATAGCCCATGCGCCCCCAAGCGCGCCCGTGCCTCTTTAAGGGCGACCAGCGAAAGGTCAGCACATACCCGATAGGTATAGCCCTGGGAATAGGTCAGATATTCAGGGTACTGCACCGGACCGGAGCCCGCATCCAGCAAGAAGCGACCTTGTGGCGCGAGATAACGCCCCACCCGCAGGTGACAGCGATGGCGATACTCGGCTGAGACCGGGCGCAGGTCTTCGTAGCGCATATTTTGATAAATACCCTCGGTGACCTGCTGCCAACCGACTTGATCGTAAAATTGCTGTACCTGCTGCTTAACCGAGCCGGGTCCATTCATGCATTGGCACCCTCACGCGCGTTGTAGGCCACCATTTGGGGTGAAACCGTCCATTCGATCGGTTCACCGACAAGATAGTGAAACGTTGGGGCATAGAGATCCCGTTCTTCACCTTCCAATACCTCAGTCAGCGGTCGCGCCTGGTAGTCTTCCCACATGCGCACTAGGTGCCAGGGGAAGGGCTGAGGATACTCGAAAAAGAAGCGGTAGGCATACTGCCAGGCGCGCTGAATCTGCTCGCGACTCAGGCGAAAGGCCGCCGGGTTTTCGAGAATCTGCCCCAACAACTTGAAGTAACTGACCCAAGAATCGGGATCATACGTGAAGCCGCGTTGACGGTAGTGGGTCTGACCAGCCACGATGACCGGCAGGCCGTGCATGGCCATTTCCAGCCCTACCGTGGTGGTGTACACCAATCCCAAATCCGACACCTCAACTAAATCATACGTATTGATCGGATCCTTAGGGCGGATCAGACGGATATGCTCCGGTAAGCGCGGCAAGACATGATGGAGAATATCCACCATAGATTGGCCGCGGGTCAGCACCTCGCCGGGATGCACCCGAATAACCAACTGCACATCCGGACGTCCCATGAAATACTGCACGGTGCGGCTGATCCACTCGGTCATGGTTTTGCTAAACACCTGGCGCCCCAAGGTCAGGCTATCGCCCAGAACATTGGTCGCCAGCAGCACCACCGGGCGCTCATCCAGACCCAACGCCGCCCGCGCCTGCATGCCCCCTTGCGCCGGTACCCCCTGCCACAAGCGGGCAAAGTTTTCCCAGCGCGTGGCACGCCGCCGCGCCATCAATAAAGCACGCATCCGCTCCAGTTCATCCTCGGTAAGAGGTACATCCTTACGTGCCTGCCACAGGGCATCTGTTTCCTGGCGCATCACTTCGGCATTTTGCGCCAACCAGATGCGCTGACGCTGATCGCCGAACTCATACGTCACCGTGGGAATTTTCAGGTAACGCGCCACACGGTAAACAACCCCCAGTTCCTGAATAGTACCGTTGGGGATAATCGCCACGTCCGGGCGATGTTGCTTCAACCAGGTTAACGCCGCCTGAGCCACATCTTTATTGCGCAGATAGCGCAAACGGTAAAGATCGCTTTGCAGATCAATATCTTCGACTTGCAGCGTGTACTGCGTGTCAAAGACCGACACCTGCCGCACGGCTTCTTCGAGTTCATGCGCCAAATGAGTGTAAGGCGCCCGCAAGGTCACGAAAGACACAATGTCAATCAGCCCCTCAGCCACCGAGAGCACTTTGCGCGCATAGGCGTTTTGGCGGCGCAAGTCGAAGCGATTGATCGGCGTGTACCAGTCCCCATACGGCAAAAAGGCCAGGGTTACACGATGGCCCTGTGCCGCCAGTGAAACCGCCAATAAGGTTGCATGCTCAATCCAATAATGCAGGGTGGCAAAGATGAACACGTCGCGTCCCGGGGATGCCTTAGCCCGTAGGGCATGCGCCTGAGCAACGATCTGGGGCAAGGTGCTTTGCAAATTACGCAATACAAAACGGCTTTGTATCGGCTTGTTACCGCCCTGCCGCACCATCCAATACAACTCTGCCGCAAACGGCAGACTGCCCAACACTTCTTTTAGTAATTCTTTGCCATTGGTTTTCATCTCAAGCAACCTCAACCTGCCATTCCAGACGGGGACGCACCGCTCCCAGGCGCGGCTCGGGCCACTGGGTACCCGGCGCACCGGTAGCATCCACCGTAAAAGTCAGTGCCTGTTCATCCTGAAAATAGCGCCGCACTCGATAGGTGCTGGCATTGACGCCCACCACAAAGCGTCCTTCGTTCAAAAGGTTTGCCGGCAGCAGGCAACGACTGATATAGCGCCCTGCCGGGCGGACTGAGAAACGTTCGAACCGCTCCGGATCATCGGTATCAAAAGATGTAAACACATACTCACCGCGCGTGCTCATCAGGTAAAAACCTACCCGCAGGCCGGCAATCGGCGCACTGAGCTCATACTCAATTTCAATCACACTGGGTTCTACCGAACGCACGGTATCCACCACCTGCCCCTGCGCATTGCGGATACGCAAGGCAATCGGGCGGAACGGCGCCGCGGATGCCGGTATCTCTTCAGGATCCCATACCCGCTCCCCGGTTTGCGAGAAACCCTGCGAGAGGTAATAGTCCACCGCTTCGGGAGTGGGGGCACGCATGACCAGGCGCCCTTTGTCCAACACCAGGGTCTCTTCGGTCAGGCGCAGGATGGCCGACATGTTGTGGCTCACGAAGAGCACCGTGCGCCCCTCGCGCGCCACCTCCCCCATCTTACCCAAGCATTTGCGCTGAAATTCTGCATCGCCCACCGCCAGCACCTCATCCACCACTAGGATTTCGGGCTCCAGGTGAGCCGCCACTGCAAACGCCAAGCGCAGGTACATGCCGCTCGAATAGCGCTTGACCGGGGTGTCAATGAAGGGCTCCACCTCGGCAAAGGCCACAATCTCGTCAAATTTGCGGTCGATTTCGGCCCGCTTCATGCCCAGAATGGCGCCGTTGAGATAGATATTCTCCCGCCCGGTCAATTCCGGGTGAAAGCCCGTGCCTACTTCTAACAGTGATCCCACGCGCCCACGGATCTCGGCCTCACCCTCCGTAGGCTCGGTAACTCGGGATAAAATCTTGAGCAGGGTGCTCTTTCCCGCCCCATTGCGCCCGATAACCCCCAACACCTTACCGTGTTCAACCTCAAAAGAGACGTGCCGCAACGCCCAGATGGTTTCGTCAGTATGATGATTGCGGTGAAAGAGCGCCTGTACCCGATCCGCCAACGCTTCGCGCAGGGTAGGATAACGGGTAACCACTGTGCCAATGCGATATTGCTTACCCAGGTCTCGGACTTGAATGGCGTAACGACTCATAATCCTCTTCCCGCCGAAACATCAAACGCGATCGGCGAACAGGCGTTCCATCCGCCGGAAGTAGAACAATCCACTAATTAGCATCACGATAGCCGTAGCGCTTGAGATCGCCAGAATCAGCCCCAACTGCTCGGTTTGGCTACCCAAGAGTGCCCACCGAAATCCCTGCACAACACCGGTCATGGGGTTAAGCGCATACACCAACCGCCACTGTTCCGGCACAGTATTGATGGAATAAATGATCGGGGATATGAACATCCACAACTGGGTCAGGAAAGGCAGAGCATAACCCACATCACGATAAAGCACATTCAGCGCCGAGAGCCACAACCCCACCCCCAGCGCCGTGACCAAGGCTAACAAGAGCAAAAGGGGAAGTAACAGAATGCCCCAGGTGGGGTAGAGGCCGTAAAACGCCATCATCCCTAACAAGAACAAGAAGGCAATTCCAAAATCCACCACCCCGCTCAACACCGAAGAAAGGGGAAGGATTAAGCGGGGAAAATAGATTTTGGTGATCATATGGCTGTTGCCCACCAGCGAACGGCTGGCATCATTAAGGGCTTTCGAAAACAGCCCCCAGGGCAATAACGCCGCGTAAGAGAACACCGGATACGGGAACCCTTCCGATGAGACCTTGGCAAAATTGCCGAAAAAGATGGTGAAAACCACCATGGTTAAGAAGGGTTGTAAAACGGCCCAAGCCGCCCCCAACAGGGTCTGCTTATAGCGCACTTTGAGATCACGCCAGGTAAGGAAATAGATCAACTCGCGATACAGCCACAAATCGCGCAAGTCAAGCGCAGCCCACCCTCGCGAGGGGCGTATAAGCGTCACCGCAGTTTGTTCCCGTAAGGCCATATGTCAACCCATCTCAGGCGCTGGCAGTCACACCGCGCACGCGTTCACGATTCTGACGATACCACGCAATAGTTCGTCGCAACCCTTCCTCAAAAGGCGTTTGGGCTTTGAAACCAAAGTACTTTTCCGCCCGGCTGGTATCTAGGGCGCGCCGGGGTTGCCCGTTGGGGCGGCTGGTATCCCACACCAGGCGGCCCTCGAAACCGGTCAGACGGCGGATCATCTCTGCCAGGTCACGAATGCTGATTTCCATCCCAGAACCCAGATTCACCGGCTCGGGTCCGTTGTATTTTTCGGTAGCCAGCACAATGCCTTCGGCGGCATCTTCCACATAGAGAAATTCGCGCGTCGGTGACCCATCTCCCCACACCACCACCTCGGGTAACCCTTGCTCTTGGGCTTCAATGCACTTGCGAATCAAGGCCGGGATGACATGAGAGGTCTCAAGGTCAAAGTTATCCCGTGGGCCATAGAGATTAACCGGTAGCAGATAAATGGCGTTGAACCCATACTGCTGACGGTAAGCCTGCGCCTGCACGAGCAACATCTTTTTGGCTAAACCATAGGGGGCGTTCGTCTCTTCTGGATAGCCGTTCCACAAGTCATCTTCCTTGAAGGGCACCGGGGTGTATTTGGGATAGGCGCACACCGTTCCAATGGCGACAAACTTTTCCACCCCTCGCTGCCAAGCCTGGTGCATCAACTGCACACCCATCATCAAGTTATCGTAGAAGAACTCCGCCGGATGCATGCGGTTAGCGCCAATGCCCCCTACATGGGCGGCCAGGTGAATAATCACATCCGGGCGAGCATCATCTAACATTCGCCGGATAGCCTGTGGGTCTACTAAATCATAATCACGCTTGCGCGGGACGAAAATTTCGGTTGCCCCACGCTGGCGCAATTTATCCACGACAAACGAGCCCAGAAAACCGGCTCCACCTGTCACGCAGAAGCGCTTCTTCCAAAACGAATCAGTACTCATCAGCGGCCTCGTTTGGAAAATCAAGTTGAATGGTCAAGTTATGCACCCGAATGACCGGTGCACGACCATTATCCACCAGGGTTAGCCCTTGTTCCAGGCAGGTGAGGCGACACACCTCGGCCACTTCACCTTCACCTTCCAGGCGCACCGCCCGATAGCCACTCTCGCGCACCTTCTCGATCACCGTGAGGGCACGCTCGCGCACCTGGCGGTAAAGTTGAAACGAATCGCGGATGTAATCCAGGGTTAAGCGGGTACGCAACGCCACCCCTTCCGGTGTGATCAGATAACGCAATTTGCGGCGCTCCACACGCCGCACCTTGATGTAACCCTTAGCAATCAGGCGTTTGAGATGCCAGTTAACCGTCCCAACGGCGACGCCTAAACGTGTGGCCAGTGAGGCTTGAGTCGCATCCGGGTCTTGCTCAATTTGTTCCAGGATAATCAGATCGCGCGTTGACTCAGAAGAAAGCGGCATAATCACCTGCTAATATTCAACGGCTGAATTATAAAACACCCCCTCTGATCGGTCAAGCCTCGGTTTTTGAGTCCCTCTCTATCCACATCCCTTGCATTTATAGCGATATATTTTATAATTTTTGTCATGATATATCGAGCAACTCTCATTATGGCGATGTGTTTGTGTCAGCCGCGGAGGTGGCAACCGCCGGCGTAAGTCCGTGTTTTGCCCTGATGGTCATCCCGAGCGGTTGCTCTCCCCCATTCGAAGCAACCGCTCTTTTCATCTTATCTTCTCTTTCCGGAGGTACCTCTCATGACCAACCTAAAACCCGTTGATCACACGGCATTGCGTACCAACCAGGCGACCATCATTATCTTGTTAATCTTGGGATATATCCTCAACCAACCCCTGTTCGTTGTTTTGGTTGCATTGTTCATGCTTGGCGGCACTCTGCTCGGACGACCCGGCTTTGGTTGGCTCTATCAGGGCGTGCTCAAACCTTTGAGGGTGCTTGAACCCGAGGTGCTCCAAGACAACCCTGCTCCGCATCGTTTTGCTCAGGGATTTGGGGGCAGTGTGGTAGCCGCGGCGGCAGTAGCCCTCTTTGCCGGTGCTCCAACCTTGGGCTGGATCTTAGCCTGGATCGTGGTCGGCCTGGCTGCTCTTAACTTATTCCTGGGCTTTTGCGCCGGTTGCGCTGTTTACTACTTGCTAAACCGCTTGGGCGTGCCCGGTTTCACCCAAGCACCACCCCCCGACACCCGCCCCGGCTTTCGTCCTCCCCGCCAAACGCAATGAACACAGATATTCTGGTACGACTTTTCTGGGCATTGCTGATCCTGAGCACTGGGATCCTCGTGTTCAGGCTGATCAACCATTGGTTATTGCGACAAGCACGACGTGCGCAGTTCATGCTCCCGGGATTCCGCACCGGGAAACCCGCCATTCTGTACTTTACAACTCCGGAGTGTGTGCCGTGTAAAACCTTACAACGCCCCGCCCTACAACGCGTGCGTGATCAATTGGGAGAAACTCTGCAAGTGATCGAAATCAATGCCTACGATTATCCTCAATTAGCCGATCAATGGGGAGTCTTCAGCATCCCGACCACCTTTGTGCTAGACGCCCAGGGCCACCCCCATTTTGTCAACCGCGGCGTGGCACGGGCAGAGCAACTGCTTCACCAAATCGCCCAGGTCAGTCACGAACGCGAGGGAGACGCACCGGAATTAACGCCCTGAGAAGGAAAGAAAGGCCATTCTAAGTCCGGGGTGCGGTTAAAAAAGAGCACCTGAGGTCCCCTCTCTCCCACCAGAATCGCGGAGAGCGATGCAGGCGCAATCGCCAAGCGATGAAGGTCGTCCAATGCCATGTTGAGATAGTGCAACAACGCCAAACGGATCACATCGGCATGGGTGACACAAGCGATCATACCCTCAACCGCCAAATCTTCCAGTTCGGCAACAACCCGCTGCTGGGCGTCGGACAACGCTTCACCCTCCGGGAAACGCACCCGCGAAGGTGTGGCCTGCAGCACCTGCCAGAGTTGTGTTCGCTGCAATTGTTTATACGACCGCCCTTGCCAGCGCCCAAAATCCACCTCATTTAAACCCGGCCGCATTTCTATCCTCAATCCCAGGGCACGCGCTAACGGTTCGGCAGTTTCCACAGCCCGTTCCAAAGGACTACTGTAAAGCGCTTGCACCGGCATTCCCAACAACATTCGCGCGAGCGCCAGGGCCTGTTGTTGCCCGCGACGGTTCAGATGCACCCCCGGCAAGCGGCCCGCCAGACGGCGGTACATGACATCATTCTCGGCGTGGCGAATCAGAAGTATGATTTTGGTCATCGTCATCCTTGGAAGGTGACTGGGGCCTGAGCGCCGCTTGTGCCGCCCGCCACTGCGCCAGACGCGCGGCAATTTCCGCTTCATAACCTTGATCTGAGGGCTGATAGAAGACCCGCCCCATCAAGCGCTCTGGCAGGTACTGTTGAGGGATGAAATGCCCAGGGAAGGCATGTGGATACTGGTAGCCTTCACCATGCCCGAACCCCTTGGCGTCCCGACTGCTATCCATAAGGTGGCGGGGTACGGGCGCAGGACCTTCTTCCTGGACCAGACGCTGTACCTCAAAGAAAGTAGTGGCAGTATTCGATTTCGGCGCCGTCGCCAGGTAAAGCGTAGCTTCCACAATGGGATAGATGCCCTCCGGCATGCCCACATACTCGAATGCATAAGCGGCGGCAGCCGCTACCAGCAGCCCGCGCGGGTCGGCCAAGCCAATATCCTCCCCGGCCAGGATAAGCAGACGGCGCAGGATAAAGCGGGGATCCTCACCCGCCGTAATCATGGTTGCCAGCCAATAAAGCGCCGCATCCGGATCGGAGCCGCGCACCGACTTAATGAAGGCTGAGATCGTGTCGTAATGAGCATCGCCCTCACGCCCATAATGGATGGCGCGCTGCTGAATCGCTTCCTCGGCAATCTCGCGAGTAATATGGATGACTCCATCTGCATCCGGCGGGGTGGTCTCAACCGCTAATTCCAGCGCGTTGAGCAAATTGCGTGCATCACCACCGGCCGTGCGCAGCCACAATGACCGTGCCTCCGGGTCAATGAGGATCTTGCGTTGGCCATATCCCCGCTCGGGATCGCGTAATGCCCGCTCCAGCACTTGATTCAAATCCGCCTCACTTAAGGGCCGCAGTTCAAAGATGCGGGAACGCGACACCAGCGCCGGGATAACATCAAAATAAGGGTTTTGGGTGGTCGCACCGATCAGAGTGATCAAACCGCTTTCTACATGCGGAAGCAGAGCATCTTGCTGTGCCTTGTTCCAGCGGTGCACCTCGTCAATAAAAAGGATGGTACGGCGTCGGTACAGTTTACGCCGTTCGGTCGCCTCTTCAATCACCCGCCGCAAGTCGGCTACGCCGGCCAGCACCGCCGAGATACGCTCAAAATGGGCTTGGGTGTGACGGGCGATCACCTGTGCCAGGGTGGTCTTACCGCTTCCGGGCGGCCCATAAAGGATGATCGAGGTCATCAAGTGATCTGCCTCGATCGCGCGGCGCAGTAACCGCCCCGGCCCAATGATATGATCTTGCCCCACAATTTCGTCCAGGGTGCGGGGGCGCATGCGCACCGCAAGTGGTGCTTCGGTGCTCATCTCCTGCTCCATGGCATGCTCAAACAAATCCATGCTCTCATTTTAGCATATCCAAACGAAAAGCCCTCATAACCCAGATTTAGGATAGAATAAAGGGGCGGATGAACATCCCTGTGACGAGAAAATGCTCACTTATTCAGAACTCTGTTGCGAATCTGCAGGGGGAGGGTATAATCTCGCCTTTGCTGCCACACCACCGAATCCGTGGAATGACTGGTTTGGTCAATGGACGATATGCCTCTCCCCGTGCACGTCTTACGTTATACGCTTCACGTGTTTAACGTTAAGAACGAGCCGGATATAAGCCGCTTTACCCGTTCAATTATCGGTCGAGTTACCCACTCAATCCTACCCGATTGGCAAACGCTGCAACCCTATTTTATTGCCGCTGGCCTGTTGATTGGGGCATTAATGATCAGCCTGATGGCCTTGCTGGCACTCCGTCGCCGCCTGCAGCAACGTACAGCGGCGCTGCGTCACAGCGAGGCGCGCTATCGAACCTTGGTAGAAAATGCAACCGAGGGGATTATCGTTATCGTTGGCGAGGAAGGGCGCATTGTCTTCGCCAACCCTATGGCGGCGGAGATTCTGGGGCAACCTTTGGTCACGCTTGAGGGTCTATCAGTCGCCACCTTGATTCATCCGGAAGATCGGGATCAAACTATGATGCGTTACGCGGCACGACTGCGCGGGGAGAATATACCTTCCCGCTACACCCTGCGTGTCATCACAGCGCGGGGTAGCACTCGCTGGCTGTTGCTCCACGCTGAGCGCATCATCTGGGAAGAGCAACCTGCCATCTTGGTGATGTTTTCAGACATCACCGAACGTCAGGAAGCCGAAATTTATGTTAACGAAAAACTACGTCAGATGGCCGCCCTACGGGCTATTGACACCGCGATTATCAGCCATACCGAAATGACGGCCGTCCTGACCACTATTCTTCAGGAAGCGCGCAACACCATTCCCATGGATGCGGCGGCAATATGGCTCTTGGATTCGGATCATCGCGCTCTAAGTTTAGCCGCGGCAGAGGGTTTTCGATCCCCTCAGCCCTCACTTCGGCGCTCGCTGGATCATGACCCATGTGCCCGTGAAGTGATTACCACCCGCACCCCGGTTCAACATCTAAATTTTGGTACCTTCTCAGTCCCCCCTGAGATTCAGGAACAATGCCGGTTAGAGGGTTTCCAAGCCTATCTGGCGGCCCCACTGGTCGCCCATGGCGAAATTTACGGCCTATTTGAACTGTTTTATCGTTCACCTTTAGAGAATCCTCCAGATTGGCTATCCTTTTTTGAGAATCTGAGCACCCAAACCGCTGTGGCCGTGGAACATGTGCGTCTATTTCAAGCACTTCAAGACGCTAACCGACGCCTCACCCAGGCCTATGAAGCCACCATCGAGGGCTGGGCCGCCGCGCTGGAACTACGGGATGGCAGTTTGAGCGGGCACTCACGCCGTGTTGCCGAGTGGAGCGTGGCCCTGGCAAAAACCCTTGGGCTAGAAGAGGAAAGCCTAACTCATATCTGGTATGGGGCACTGCTACATGACATTGGTAAAATGGGCATTCCAGATGCCATTTTGCAAAAAGAGGACGACCTCTCGCCTGAAGAATGGGCGCTCATGAAACGTCACCCAGAATACGCACTGCGCTTTCTGGAGTCCATCGAATTTCTTAAGCCGGCATTGGATATTCCCTATTACCATCACGAGCGTTGGGATGGAAGTGGTTACCCTAAAGGCTTGCGTGGGGAGCAAATTCCCCTTGCCGCGCGTATCTTTGCCGTGGTGGATGTTTGGGACGCCCTACGCACACCTCGCGTCTACCGCCCTGCTTGGGATGACCACACTATCGCCGAATATCTGCGGCGCGAAAGCGGGCGCCTCTTCGACCCTTACGTAGTAAGCAAGTTCCTCTCCCTGCTGGAAGACCAAGGGCTTATCACACGTTAGGTATGGTTAGGAAGGGTCTTATCTGGTATCTGCCATTTCGGGTGGTGCAAGGGATCCTCTTTCTAGGATGGTTTGGGCTATTAATGGCATGTCAACCTAGTCTTCCCCCGCCTTTGTCCGAAACACCCCCCACCGCCATACCCACCCTCACCGACACTCAGCCTTCCCCACTACCGACGCCATCCCCTGCCCCGCACATATCAACTCCAATAAGGGCACCTACGCTTTGCCCTGAGGGAAAAGTTGAACTGTACACCCTCGACTCTACTCCCATCGGTAAACCCCTGCGCTTTCGCATCTATTTTCCACCCTGTTATAACCCACAAGCCGAGTCCAAGTATCCTGTGCTTTATTTGCTTCACGGTCAAGGTAGTGATGAAACCCTCTGGATGGATTTGGGGCTTCCTCAACTTGCCGACCGGCTGATGAGCGAGGGACAAATTCCACCTTTCTTAATCGTTATGCCCTATGAGGAATATGCCCTCCGTGATCCCCGAGAATCGGTCTTCGGTCAAACGATCGTTGAAAACCTCATTCCCTGGGTAGAAAGTCATTTTGCCGTCTGTCCCGCCCGTGGATGCCGCGCCTTGGGCGGTATCTCCCGCGGGGGTGGATGGGCGCTTCATCTTTTCATTCAATATCCGAACCTGTTTATCGCCGTCGGCGTCCATAGCCCTGCGCCTTTCTGGGGCGACGATTTACGCCTCTACTACCGCACCGCCGAAAATCCTCCCGAGCAATGGCCGAACCTTTACCTCGATAGCGGTGAGCGCGACCGCTATCTCAAACCCGCTCAGGCGTTTGTCAATCGCTTGGGCGAACTCGGCATACCCCATGAATGGCATCTCAATTCAGGGGAACATAACAGCGCATACTGGCAAAACCATCTCGAGGATTATCTGAGATGGTACGCGGCTCAATGGCGGATTCCTGCTCCCTAGCCATGCTACCCAGGGCTCAAAAGCGACATTAAGGTTGTGCTATAATCTCCCCTTAGCAAGTCTTTTTAAGGAAACTGAGGGCATATGTTCAAGAATCTGATTCGTGTGCTAAGTGGCGATCCAACTCGGCGAGAACTCACTCGTCTCACTCGCCTGGTGGAACGCATTAACGAACTGGAAAAAACGTTTGAATCGTATAGTGACGACGCCCTGCGCGACCAAACCGAGGTGTTCCGCCGCCGATTGCGCGAAGCCACCTCCGGCATAGAGGATGAACAGGAACGTTATCAGGCCGAGCAGGTCGCACTGAACGAGATCCTGCCTGAAGCCTTCGCGGTGGTCCGTGAGGCTTCCAAGCGTACGCTGGGGTTGCGCCATTACGACGTGCAACTTATGGGTGGCATCGTCCTGCATGAGGGCAAAATTGCCGAGATGCGCACCGGCGAGGGCAAAACGCTGGTGGCCACCCTGCCGCTCTATCTCAACGCACTCACCGGGCGGGGCGTACACCTCGTTACCGTCAATGATTACCTGGCCCGGCGTGACGCGCGCTGGATGGCACCCATTTACGATTTGCTCGGGCTCAAAGTGGGCGTCTTGCAAATGGCTGCCCGCACCGAGAACGGCAAGAAAGCCTTCATTGTAGATCTGGAAAAATCCTCCCCCTTTGAGGATCAGCACCAGTTGCGCATGGTGGACCGCGCTGAAGCCTATCGCGCCGATATCGTTTACGGCACCAACAGCGAGTTCGGGTTTGACTACCTGCGCGATAATCTCGCCATGCGCCTAGAAGACCGAGTGCAGCGGGGGCATTACTACGCCATCGTAGATGAAGTGGACAATATCCTCATAGACGAAGCCCGCACCCCGTTGATCATTTCTGGCCCTGCGGCTGAAGAAACGGAATGGTATGTAAGCATGGCGAAAGTGGTGCGCCAATTGCGTGAAGAGGATTACGAAATCAACGAACGTGACCGCACCGTCACCCTGACCGAAGTCGGTAAAGCCCATGTGGAAGCCCTCTTGGATATGGCATTGGGCGATCCTGACCGGCCTGAGGACGTCACCCCAGAGCAAGCCCGTATCATGGGCTATCTGGAACAAGCCCTTAAAGCGCAATTCCTCTTCAAGCGCAACAAGGATTACATCGTCCAGGGCGGTAAGGTCATCATCGTGGATGAATTCACCGGTCGCCTGATGCCCGGGCGGCGCTGGTCCGAAGGTCTGCACCAAGCGGTTGAAGCCAAAGAGGGCGTTCGGGTCGAGCCCGAAAACGTCACCTACGCCACCATTACGATCCAGAACTACTTCCGCATGTACCAGAAACTGGCCGGCATGAGCGGCACGGCGGTTACCGAAGCCGAAGAGTTCAGCAAAATCTATAAATTAGAGGTCGTGCCCATCCCGACCAATCTGGAATACCTGGCCATGCAGCCCGACTCGCCGCTGGTGGAAGTTACCGCCAAGGACGAGGACGGTTATAAATTCACGTATTATGCGCGCCGTGATGATCCGCTCAAGCACCCCGTCTATTGGAAGCGCAAGGACTACCCCGATGTGGTCTACCGCACCGAGGAAGCCAAACTACGCGCCATCACCTTGGAAATCCTGCGTTACCATGTCTTGGGGCGTCCCCTTCTGGTCGGTACGACCTCGGTTGAGCATTCCGAGCGACTTTCACAGCGCCTGCAGCCTGAACTATTGCGTCGTCTGATGCAGGTTCTGCTGGTGCGCCAGGCCTGGCTGGAAAAACACAACCGTCAAGAAAGCGAAACGGCAATCCCGGAATTGCAATTCCTCAATAAGCCTCTACCGGAACTTAACGTTGGAGAGTTGCGTCAGTTTGCGCGCAGTGTGGGAATCACGTCGCTCAACCCCGAGGATGCAGGCAACTTGGAACGCCTGGTAGCGTTGTTAGGTGTACGCGACGAGGACCGCCCGCGCCTGATCCGCGTCTTGCAGGGGGGCATCCCCCATCAGGTGCTCAACGCGCGCAAACACGATGAGGAATCGCAGATCATCGCGCGTGCCGGTGCTTACGGTGCAGTGACCATCGCTACCAATATGGCCGGTCGCGGCGTGGACATCAAACTGGGTGGTGAACTGCGTGAAGAAGTGATTCGTGACGTCGTGCGTGTCTTGCGCCGCAACGGCTTTGCCAACGCGTATGAGATGAGCAACGAGGAACGGCGGCAGGCTTTACAAGAGTTACGCGAAGAACACTACGGCATTTACGCCGAAGCCGTCCACGCTTTCCTGAAATACATGGACGAGATGGAAAAAGTCCGTGCTCTGGGCGGCCTACATGTTATCGGTTCAGAGCGTCATGAGGCACGCCGCATTGACAATCAGTTGCGCGGGCGTGCGGCGCGTCAGGGCGACCCCGGTTCTTCGCGCTTCTACCTCTCGCTGGAAGATGACCTGATGCGCCTCTTCGGCGGCGAACAGGTTGAGTCTATGTTGCGCCGTTTCAATTTTGACGAAAGTCTGCCCATTGAACACGGTCTGGTCTCGCGCATTGTCGAGCAGTCACAAACCCGGGTTGAGGGGATGAACTTTGACGTGCGCAAGCACCTGTTGGAATATGACGACGTGCTGAACCTGCAACGCAAGCGCATCTATGCCCAGCGCGATCGCGTCTTCACCAAGGAAGATCTGAGTGAAGACGTCACCGAGATGCTGCGCAGTGAGATCCAGGCCCGCGTCCCCGCCGCCTTGCGCGATGCTGAAGGCCCTTGGCGCTTACTGGCTTATCTTGAAGAGATTCAGCCCCCGATTGATGCCAACGGCCTCTATCATCCCTCATATACTTTGCGCCTCGTGCTGAACGAACTGTGCCAACGCTTGCCTGAAGGCAGTGTTAGCCGCGAACGGTTGATCGCCGCACTGCTAGAGATTGCCCAGCAGGCCTTGGAAGCCGAGCATGAGCACCTCTATCACATTGTCGAAAACCTGCTGGAACGGGCTGAGGAAACGTTTGAGGCACAATTAAATGAGCGCCTTGAATCGCTTTCCACCTTCTTTGAGGGTTTGGAAGATCGCCTGGCCGAGAGTGAAACCCCACTTCGCCCACAGGCTTTGCTGGAAGAATTGCAATCTCTGGTGCGCACACCGCTACGCTTAAATCCCGAACAACAGCGCCGCCTGGTCGCCGGGGAAGACGGACGCGAAGACCTCGAATCCGCGCTGCGCGAACAAATTGAGACGCACCTTCAAAGTACCGCACTCAATCGCCTGCTAGGGGCACTGCAACAACGGGTAGAGAACTGGAGTTTGCGCCCAGCGGACGTGTTGGGGCTTACCTGGGAGGATATTCGACGCCGCGTGCTGGAAGCCCTGGAAACAGCATTTGATCTGCGCCTGAACCAACTCATCGGCGAGGAAGGGCAAATCCGACGCGACCTGACCACGGCTCTTGAGAAAGCCAACGGCAACCTTCTGATTGATGAGCGAGGGTTAATAGGGTTACTGCTTCTGATGATGCAGGGCACGCGTCTGGCGTTTGATCGCCGTACCCATCGCCGCGGGCAAATGCGCTACCTGCGCCTTACTTACATTTACTATGCCGCACGGTTGTTAGCCGACCAATCCCCTCAGGCACTCACCGCTGACATCTTGGACCATCTTGAAACGGCCCAAGAGGTATTACGCCGTATCTACGGACGATTTGAATTCAATCGCCTGGCTCAAACTCAGACCACAGTAGGCCAGTTACACCCCCGCATCTTGGAACGCCTGAGTGCCGAGTACGGTGAGGATTACGTCGAAGCACTGCGCAGTCAACCCTTGGAAGCGTTGGAAGAGGCCGATCGCGAAAACATCATCGAGATCCTGGGTTGGCGCTTGCAAAACGAGATCTATCGCGATCTTTTGCTCGGCGTTATCTCGCAAATGTGGGTGGACTACTTGACACGCATCGAAGCGCTGCGCGTCTCAATCGGCTTGGAAGCCTATGCCCAGCGCGACCCACTCGTGCAGTACAAGAGCCGTGCCTCTGAAATGTTTGAGGAACTCTTGAGCGAAATCCGGGCCGGTGTGGTGACGCGCATGTTCACCGCCCAACCCACCCGCAGTATGACCGCCACCACAGAGCGTGAACGGGCAGAAGCCGCACCCATCGCCTCAGCGCCGGCATCAGCGAACCAAAGCGAGTCGGCCCCCGCGCGTAAGAAACGGCGCCGTCACTAATCTCTTTGAATCTGAGCGGCGAGGGTTGCCAATCACGTTATTCACCTTTATAATGAGAACAATCTTTTCAGGCGGAGTATTTGAATCGTATGGACTACCATGAGACCTCATCGGAGCAGGGGGTATCCCCCGAGAACCATGCCAGTGAAAACAACAATATGGCTTCCCTTTTGGAACAGAGTTTGGGAATTGACTTTCCCAAGCGGGGCGAAATTCGCGAAGGCGTAATTGCCAGCATCAACCCAGAGCAGAAGCAGATTCTGGTCAGCGTGGGCACAAAGTCCGAGGGCGTGATTAGTGGACGTGAGTTCGAACAAATCCCCCACGACGAACTGGCGCGCCTTGAAGTCGGTCAACGCATTCCCGTGTACGTCCTCGATCCAGAAGACCAGAATGGGAACGTGGTGCTTTCCTACACACGCGCCCGCGATGAAGTCGCCTGGCGCGAGGTGGAAGAACTGCTCCGCTCTAAGAAACCGGTGCACTCTAAGATTGTAGGCTACAATAAAGGTGGTCTGATCGTGCCTGTGAGCGGTCTGCGCGGCTTCTTGCCGGCCTCTCAAGTCAGCCTTTCTCGCCGCGCTATGGCCTCCGGTGATACCCCTGAGGAACGCTGGGGCAAGATGATCGGGCAGGAAATTGATGTGGTGGTGATTGAGGTAGATCGGGAACGCCGCCGCCTGATCGTCTCAGAACGCGCCGCCAGCACCGAAACCCGCGAGTCCATCAAGGAACGCGTGATCGAAGAATTGCAGGAAGGGCAGGTCGTCACCGGCCGGGTCACCAGCCTGGCCGATTTTGGCGCTTTTGTCAACATCAGCGGTGCTGATGGCTTGGTACACCTCTCCGAAATCTCGTGGGAAAAGATTAACCATCCGAGTGAGGTGCTCAAAGTTGGGGATGAGGTTCAAGTCAAGGTCATTTCTATTGACCGCGAAAAGAAGCGCATCGGCCTTTCGATCCGCCAACTCCAAGAGGATCCCTGGTTACAGCGGGTCTCAAAGTACAAAGTGGGTCAACTGGTCGAAGCAAAAATCACCCGCCTGACAAAGTTCGGTGCCTTTGCGCAAATTGAAGGTCAGGAAGACCTGGAAGGCCTGATCCATATCTCCGAATTAAGCGAGAAACGCGTGGAGCACCCCAAAGAGGTGCTGAAAGAAGGCGAAATTGTCACCTTGCGCATTATCCGCATTGACCCTGAAAATCACCGGATAGGGTTGAGCCTACGGCGAGTGGATTCGATGGCATATGCGGATATTGATTGGTCTGCTTTAGAAGAAGTGATCGAAGAGGTAGATACCTCAAGCGAAGAAGACGAGTCATCATCAACCGGTGAGTCCACGGCAGCCTGAACGATAACGCCAAAATGGGGGAGCGCACACGTTTTGTGTGCGCTCCTTGCATCCAGGCTTCTCCCCATGACATTGATCATTGACGGTCATCAAGATATTGCCTATAACGCCTTGACGTTTGGGCGGGATATCCGCCGCTCTGCCCTGGAAACCCGCCAGCGCGAAGCCAATACCTGGATTCCTACCGTAACCGGCGAAACGTTATTAGGCTGGCCGGAATATCAACAGGCTCAGGTAGGGCTGATTTTTGCCACCATTTTCCTCACCCCGGCGCGCTACAAGGCCGGGGACTGGGAAAACCAAGCCTACACGACCCCCGAAGAGGGACGCCGTCTGGCACGGGCCCAACTAGCGTGGTACCGCAATTTATTCGAACGCGAACCTGATCTCTTCCGTCCGGTTGCAAGCCGCAGTGACCTCGAAGCCGTGTTGCGCCCCTGGCAAGCGGCGCCGGCGCGCTACCCTGACCTCACCCATCCGGTGGGTCTGATGCTCACCTTGGAGGGTATCGAGTGGATGCAGAAACCGGACGAACTGGCGGAATGGCGTGAACATGGGGTACGCCTGGTAGGCATGGTTTGGGCTGGAGACGAACGCTGTGGGGGGATGTATTACCACGGCGGATTAAGCCGCGAGGGTCAGCGCTGGCTGGCAGCTCTGGCAGAACTGGGCTTTATCTTGGATATCACCCATATGAGCGAAGCCGCGGCACTGACGGCACTGGAACGCTATGAGGGGATCGTGGTTGCCTCCCACAGCAATGTGCGCGCCCTGCTCTCCGAAGACCCCCATGAGCGGCATCTCTCTCTACAACAAATTCGAGAACTGATCCAACGGGACGGCCTGATCGGAGTCCTCCCCTTCAACCGCTACCTGCGTCCTGAATGGAAAAACGGCGATCCACGTGAGCAGGTGCGTTTAGAGCACTTAATCGCCCACATTGACGCCATCTGTCAAATCGCCGGAGACGCCCTTCACGTCGCCTTGGGCAGTGATTTTGACGGCGGTTTTGGCTATCCCGCCGTTCCGCTCGAAATCAATACGATTGCCGATCTGCCTAAACTGGCCGCAGGTTTGTCACAACGTGGTTACACCTCTGCCGATATTGCGGCTATCTTTTACGCCAACTGGCAACGCATTCTAGAACGTGCCTTGCCGGAGTAAGACTGCCGATGAGCGAAAGCCCCCCAAATTTCCAACCCGAAACCCAAGCCGGACAAGAGCCTCCCACCAGCCCCCTGCCGTACTCACGGCGGCGGATCCGTCTGGGGTTATCCTTGACCCTGGTAGGTTTTGTGATCTTTTTAATTGGCGCGCGCCCCAGTTTGTTTGGTCTCGACCGCAGTCCGGTGATCGGCTTTGTCCAAATTGCCGTCTTCTTGATTGGGCTGGCCATTATCTGCCTGGGGGGGTATATCGCTCTAATGGCGTTATGGAAAAACCGCCAACCCAGCATCGCCGCCGATATTGGATTACGCCTGGTGAGCACGGGCTACGTCATCGCCGTCTTCTCCGGGATGGCGGATGTCTTCGGTGCCGGCAGTCACCCCCTGCCCGGTGTCCCCTATTTTGGTCCCTGGCAGGCGCGAGGCGTGGAGTTCGGTCAGGCGATCATTGCGCTGGGCTTCCTACTGCTTATCCCATACCGACGCACCAACCCCGACCAACCTTTAACGCAAGGCGCTTGACGTTGCGCCAAATCTTGTGATATATTGACACTGTGAGGTGCAAGGCATGCATCCTTTACATGCAGAAAAAGAAACAACCAACTCCGACTTAAACGGGGCAGATGCTCCGAAATCCTCCGACCCAATAAAACATTTTCCCGATTGGTGGGATCACCTGACCCGCATGGGGTTAGGTGAGATAACGTTGCGCGTCGCCTCAGGATTGGCTTCGCTGGTTCTAATCCTCATTGTAGTCGCGGTGATGGGGAATTTATCCCCCCAGAGCACACCTTTGGCAGCAGGGGGTGCGGCACAAGCGGCGGCGCTCCCCACCGCTACACCCACGATAGCCATCCCTGCCTTTACCCTCCCCGATACCGAGGTTGCCATCAACGGTGTGGTGCGTCGTGCCCAACTAAAGACCATCCTCCCCAGCCGTCCGCGCTTTGAGATTACACAGTATGAGGTGCAAAAGGGCGATACCATCTTCGGGATCGCCGAGAAGTTCGGACTCAAACCCGAGACCATTTTGTGGGGCAATTATGATATCCTCTACGATAACCCTCACTTTTTACAGCCCGGCCAGGTACTCAATATCCTTCCCACGGATGGCCTGCTTTACACCTGGCATGAAGGCGACAGCCTCAAGAAAGTGGCCGAGTTCTTCAAAGTCAAACCCGAAGATATCATCAACTGGCCGGGCAACCACCTCGATCCGGCCTCACTAGGCGATCTCTCCCACCCCAACATCGAGGCTGGCACAAAGATCTTCGTCCCCGGTGGGCGGCGCGAGTTCGTCACCTGGAGCGCACCGCGTATCACCCGCCAGAACCCCGGCGTGGCCAAGATCATGGGCCCGGGTGCCTGTGGAGTCATCACCGAAGGCGCAGTGGGCACGGGTTCCTTCATCTGGCCGACTCCCTCCAAATGGATCTCAGGTTACGATTACTCCCCTTCGACCAACCATTACGGCATTGATATTGGCGGCGCCATTGGGGTTGCCATTTATGCCGCCGACAACGGTGTGATTGTCTATGCCGGTTGGAACGACTGGGGTTACGGCAACGTCATCGTGATTGACCACGGCAACGGGTGGCAAACCCTTTACGCCCACCTCAGCCAAATCAACGTCGTGTGTGGGCAAAGCGTTTATCAGGGTGACCTGATCGGCCTCATGGGCAGCACCGGGCGTTCCAGCGGGCCACACCTGCACTTTGAAATGCGCCACGATGTTTACGGCAAAGTCAACCCCCACGACTTCCTGCCCTAAACCGCTTCGCCCAATCTAGGAGGAGAAGCCGTCAGGCGCCTGGGGCCTGAAACCCACGGCGCCTGACCGGTTAATCACCCACTCACAATGGACCAACGCTCAACGCCCTTCAGCAATATCCTCTTGGGCACGGGCGATGAAGGCATCCAAGGACATTGGGCCGGGATTCTCGCCATTACGTAGGCGTAATGCCACTTTCCCTTCTGCGGCTTCTTTGTCGCCCACAACCAGCATATACGGGATCTTCTGCAACTGTGCATCGCGAATCTTGGCGTTCATCCGCTCAGGGCGTTCATCCACCTCCACGCGCAGTCCTTGGGCGCGCAGTTTTGCGGCCACCTCGTGGGCATAATCCAAATGGCGGTCCGCAATCGGGATGAGCACGGCCTGCACCGGCGCCAGCCAGACCGGAAAGGCGCCGGCGTAGTGCTCAATCAGCACGCCCATGAACCGCTCCATTGACCCTAACAGCGCGCGATGGATCATAAACGGACGATGCGGTTGCCCATCCTCACCGATATATTCCAGTTCAAAGCGTTCGGGCAGGTTAAAGTCGAATTGGATGGTGCTCAACTGCCATTCGCGCCCCAGGGCATCAATCATTTTCAGGTCAATCTTCGGCCCATAGAATGCCGCACCGCCTTCGTCAATGTCATAATCAATGCCGGCGCGCTCCAGTGCCTGGCGCAGGGCCTCGGTAGCCTTTTCCCAATCCTCAACCCGCCCGGCAAACTTTTCAGGGTCGCGAGTAGAAAGGTAGGCATGGAAATTGGTCATCCCGAAACGGCGCAAGATTTGCAAACAGAACTGCAAGGTGTTGTCAATCTCTTGCGGCATCTGATCGGGGCGGCAGAAGATGTGCGCATCATCTTGGGTAAAACCGCGCACCCGCAACAGGCCATGCAGAACCCCACTCCGCTCATAGCGATAAACCGTGCCCCATTCCGCCATGCGGATCGGCAACTCGCGGTAACTGCGAATCTGGCTCTTGTAAATCATGATGTGGAAGGGGCAGTTCATGGGTTTGAGAAGGTATTCCTCGTTTTCCACCTGCATCGCCGGGTACATGTTTTCGCGATACCAATGCAGGTGACCACTGGTCTCCCAGAGCGTGCTGCGCCCAATATGGGGCGTATAAACCGGCACATAGCCGTGTTTGAGATGCTCTTCTTTACAGTACTGCTCCGCCAAATGGCGAATCATCCCGCCTTTGGGATGCCAAAGGATCAGACCCGCTCCGACCTCCGGGTTGATGCTAAAGAGATCCAGGTCCTTACCCAGTTTACGGTGATCGCGCTTCTTGGCTTCTTCCAGCTTCCACAAGTAATGTTGAAGTTGCTCCGGGGTCTCCCAGGCGGTACCGTAGATACGCTGAAGCATTGGGCGACGTTCGTCGCCGCGCCAATAGGCCCCGGCCACGTTGAGCAGCTTGATCGCATCGGGGTTAATCTGCCCGGTGCGTTCAACGTGTGGCCCGCGGCACAAATCTACGAATTTATCATGGGCATAGATGGAAATCTCGGGTTTCTCGGTGAGCGGATTGCCATCCTCGTCCATCCCGCCGGCTTCTAACCCATCAATCAATTCCAATTTATAGGGCTGATCGCGGAAGATCTGGCGCGCCTCCTCGGCCGTGACTACCCTTTTGACGAAGGGATAATCCCCTTTGATGATCTCACGCATGCGCTGTTCAATCTTCTCCAAATCTTCCGGGGTTAGCGGACGGGGGAGATCAAAATCATAATAAAACCCGTCCTCGATGGGCGGCCCAATGGCAATTTTGCCGTTCGGGAACATTTCCAACACGGCTTGAGCCATAATATGCGCCGCCGAATGACGAATGCGGTAAAGCCATGAGTCTTCGTAGCGTTCCTTTTGTTTTTCCTGCGGCATGATCAACCTCCTTTTTACCTGTACACCTCTCTAAAATAACGAAGAACGCCTGCCCGTTCTGGGGCAAGCGTTCGGCGCTCGCGGTTCCACCCAGATTAGCCGGTACTACCACCGACCATCTCATTGCGACCGATAACGGGGTCAGCCGTTTACCTTACTAGGGTATAATGCCCGTTCAGGCTTCCGCTCGCAGGGGGTTTTCGCCGCCGCCTGTCCGCAGGGCACTCTCAGCCCTTGATGCCCTTTCTCTGTCGGCACGCACTACGGCTACTCGTCCTGGTCAGCGCGTTTAAGGTATTGGATGGTTTTCATTATAGTCGTGAAAGAACAGAATGGCAAGAGCAATATCGCCTAATCACCCTCGCTTAAACACAAAACGCTGTACTACACCCCCGGTTTCTTTATGGTAAACTATGCGCTGGATACATATGGGGTGGCCGTGAGCCACATAAAGAGGAGTGTCAATTTACAATTATGCGTTGGGTGCGCGACTATAAACCTCAACCACAAGTGCAAGGATGGTACCGTCAAGCCCTCTGGATCACCCTAGGGGGTAATATTTTTCTGGTAAGCATAAAGGCACTGGCGGCATATCTTTCGGGCAGCGTAGCGCTGTATGCCGATGCGGCAAATTCTGCCTCGGATGTGGTTTATTCACTGCTGATGGTCTTCGGTTTGTGGATGGCTCAGCGCCCACCCGACCTCACCCACCCCCAAGGCCACAGTCGGTTCGAGCCACTGGTTGGGCTGATGGTTACCCTCTCGATGACCTTTGCCGGGTTTGAAGCCGCGCGCGCCTCATTGCAGCGCTTTTTGGTTGGCGGTTTGGCGATTGAACCCGGTTTGCCCACCCTGGTCTTGCTCTTCAGTGCCGGGGTCAAAGCCGGGATGTATCTGGCCATCACCCGCCTGGCGGTCAAACTGCACAGCCCCACCCTGCGCACCACGGCTCAAGATAATCTCAGCGATGTCCTGACCTCAATCGCAGCCTTCATCGGTGCTGCGGGTTCCAAGTTCGTCCACCCCTTGCTTGACCCCATCGCCGGTTTTCTGGTAGCCCTGTGGATCTTTCGCGCCGCCTTTCGAGCCGGGCGCGAGAATCTGAACTATTTGACCGGTGCCGGCGCCTCTGAAGAACTGCGACAAAAGATCGTTGAAGCCGCCCAATCGGTGCCGGGCGTCTTGCGCGTTCATCACCTGATGACCGATTACGCCGGCCCGCGCCTGGTTGCCGACCTGCACATCAATGTGGATGGCTCCACCCCCTTGGTCGAGACCCACCGTATCTGTGATGAAGTTATCGCGCGCGTCGAGTCCATCCCCGAAGTTGACCGCGCCTACGTCCACATCGAGCCTGATGATTGGGTGGACTGAATAAGTCATTCCCATGCGCCTTACCCGCCTCTTCCCTTCCACCCTCCGCGAGCCACCAACGAACTGCCCCTCCCCCGGCCTGGCTTGGTTGATCCGTGCCGGTTATCTTCGCCTCTCAGAGTCGGGATGGATACACCTTCCCTTGGGCCAACGTGTACTGGAGCAGGTGAAACGCATTCTCGAATCCGAGATGAGCCACCTGGAAGCCCAGCGGATTGGTATGCCTCTATCTTCGGGCACCGACTCCCACACGCCTTGGGATGCGTTGGACTATACCTGGGATTTACCTGAACCTGCATCTCCGCTGGCGGCCACCCAACTTGAGATTATCCAAAATCTGGCGCAACGCGATCTTCAAACCTATCGTCAACTGCCTTGCCTGCTCTATCACATTTCCCCACTGGCAACCGCACCGTGGGAACGTTTGGCTCCTCTTCACCTCAACTCAAGTGTGGTGCTGGAAGCCTTTGCGTTGATTAGCGCGCCCGCCGCGCAGGAAAGTTCTCAGCGGCGTTTTCTCCAAGCCGCGGGAAACACCTTTCAGCGATTAGGGTTGACGGTGCGCCTTGCGCGCGCCGGCTTGACTGATGCGCTTTCCGCTCAGATATTGTGGCTACCGCACCCCCAAGGCGACTTATCCATCTTGCATTGTTCCCAATGCACCTACGCCGCTTTAGAAGCCTTTACCACCTTCAAAAAGCCCGAGCCATCTCCCGAAACCCCTCTCCCCATAGAACGCGTTTCCACCCCGGGGGTGCAAACCATCCGCGATCTCGCCGCCTTCCTTGAACTCCCGGCCTCACGGCTGGCCAAAGCCGTCTTTTACCTGGCCCGATGGGAAAATGAAGACACCGAGCACCTGGTCTTGGCGTTAGTGCGCGGTGACCGCACCCTCAGCGAAGCCAAACTTGCCCACGCGCTTGGCGCGCGCTATCTGCGGCCTGCTCCCCCCGAAGCGATCACGGCAGTTGGAGCGGTGCCCGGATACGCCTCACCCATCGGACTGAAACCGGGGGTAAAAGTTATCGTAGATGATTTGATTCCGCTTTCTCCCAATCTCGTGGCCGGCGCTAACCAACCCGATGTCCACTTGCGCCACGTTAATTTCGGGCGCGATTTCAGCGCTGATTTGGTCACCGATTTGACTCTAGCCGAACCGGACGATCCCTGCCCCCAATGCGGTGCCCCGTTAGCCAAAGCAAACAGCCTGCCGTTAGCCTTTTTGGCAGTGCTTGGAACGTTAGAAGGGACAGCCTTCTTGGATGAAAACGGTCAAAGCCGACCTCTCCACATGGCTTATTTTCGCCTCAGTTTGGATGCCGCTCTGCTAGCACTGGCCGAGCACTACCATGACGACCACGGCCTAACCTGGCCGGTTTCACTTGCCCCCTATGCCGTTCATCTCGTGGCTTTGGGAGGACGCAAAGCCCCACAGGTAAGCGAGGAAGCCGAACGTTTATATGGGCTGCTCCAAGCCGCCGGGATCAGCGTCCTCTACGATGACCGCGATGCCAGCCCGGGGGTCAAATTCAACGATGCCGACTTGATTGGGCTGCCGTTACGCCTCACCCTCAGCCCGCGCACGCTGGAAACGGCCGCCGTAGAGGTCAAATGGCGCCACAGCGGCGATGCTCAAATCATCCCTTTGGCCGAGGTAATCCCTCAGATAACGCGCTGGTTCTCAGAGCAGAGCCTTCTTCCCCTGCGCCGCGAACACATCATCTAACCCCAAGGGGCTCACCTCCCAGCAAATCGGCCAGCGTTAACGGCTGATCAGGGTGGCGGATCGCCAGAACGTGCGCCGGCGACCAACGTACCGCCAATGCCAGCAGGGAAGGCCGCAAAACCACCACGCCCAAGCGGTATGCACGTGAAGCAATGGCGGAAAGAGCGCTGATCCAGCCTTGCTTACGTTCAAGTTCGAGCGGGCCAATTTCATCCACGACCAAGAAGTCACACGGGACAGCAGTTTCAAATACCGTATTCCCCCAGCACAGCGTTTCAGGATCGAAACGCCATTCCTGGGTGTGAATGACCGCGCTGTTCTCCCCCGTGACCCGCCACGCCAAACGCCGGCGCTCATTGCTGCGCACATCTACCGCGTCTATCGCCACCTTCTGCCCACCTTGATAGACACCAGGGCTAAATATTCCGGCCACATCCCAGCCTCGACCTTGGGCTTCGGCGACCAAACGCTGACAGATTGCGGTTTTTCCCACGCCAATAGACCCGGTGAGAATCCACAAGCGTGAGACAGGTGACCTCATCGGCTCACTCCCACGTCACATAGCGATGCCCATTGAACGCCCACACCCGCAAGGGGACGTTATAGGTCTCGCTCAGAGCCTCGGCCGTCCACAGCACATCCAAAGGCCCACTACGTAAGACCCGCCCCTCGCGCATCAGGACAACGTGCTGCGCCAGGGCAGAAACCACCTCCGGCTCATGCGAGGTCATGAGAATGGTAACCCCGGCACTGACCAGGCTTCTAAGACACTCTACCAAGCGCTTTTTATTGGCCAGGTCAAGATGCGAGGTAGGCTCATCCAAGAGCAAGAGTCGCGGCTGTTGTGCCAGTGCCCGCGCCACCAGCAACAATTGGTACTCTCCCCCACTCAAAGCCTGCACCGAACGGCGCGATAGATGGTGCAACCCGACCCGCTCCAAGGCCTCCCAGGCCATAGCGACATCAGATGCGGTAGGCATCTGCAAAGGCAATAGATAAGGGGCACGTCCTAACAGCACATATTCTAGCAGAGAATAGGCAAATGGATTGGCCTCTCGCTGGGGTACCAATGCCACCATCCGCCCGATTTCTTGCCGCGTGTACGCCCCCAGGGGACGACCCTCTAACCAAACCTGCCCCCGTGTCGGAACATAACGCCCATAGGCCAAGCGCAACAAAGTGGTCTTCCCCGCGCCATTGGGGCCGAGAATAGCGGTGACTGCCCCACGGGGCACCTCCAAGGTTAACCCTTGAAGTGCTTCGTGTGACGTTTCGGGATAACGGAAAGTGACATCCTCAAAACGGAGAATAGACATCATTATGCTCACACCTTGACTGCAGGCCGAGTCATTAGCAGCAAGAACCCCACGGCGCCCAACAGCGAGGTCAATACGCCCAGAGGGATTTCACCCGCACTCAGGACACGGGCTAAATCATCACACAGTACGACAAACGTACCCCCTAAAAGCAACGCGGTCGGTACGGCATAGCGCGCGTCGGCGCCGCTCAATCGCCGCGCCAGTTGCGGCACCAATAGCCCCACCCAGCCGATCAGCCCACCGATTGAAATCGAGGCCGCCGTCACCATCACTGCCGCCAACAGAACTAACAGCCGCTCACGATGCACGGCTACCCCTAACGAGAAAGCCACTTCATCTTCCAAAGCCAATAGATTCAGGCGCCACCGCATCAGGATCAGAATGACCAAACCTAATACCATCAGGGGCAGTGCCGCCAGCAACGGTTTCCAAGTTACGCCGGCCAGCCCACCTAAGAGCCAAAAAGTGATTTCCGGCAATTGGCGCAGGGGGTCGGCCAGATATTTGATCAGCCCCACCCCGGAGGCAAAGAGCGCCGAAACGGCGATTCCCGAGAGCAGCAGACGCAACACCCAACCACCATAACGCACCCGCCGCGCCAGCAAATACGAAAGCGCCAAACCACCCAAACCAAAAAACACCGCACTGGCCTGAACCCGCCAGGCAGCACCACCGAAAAGGATGATGCTCAATGCGGCTCCAAACGCCGCCGCTTGAGAAACTCCCAGAAACCCCGGCTCGACCAGGGGGTTGCTGAACACCATTTGAAGCACCAAGCCGGCCCCGGCCAGGCTCATCCCTATCATGACTGCCGCCAGCAAGCGCGGCAGGCGTAGGTTGAGGATCAACCGCTGTGCCAGCGGGTCTTCCAGGATTTGCGCCGGCGTCAAAAAGCCCACCTGGGGGTAGCGCCCCAGAAAGAGCGACACCCCCAGCACGACTACCAGAAGCGCTCCTAACACCAACAGGCGCCGGTGAGCGCGTGCCCGGTATTGCAACCAGAGCGGGGCACGCGCCATCAGATCCAAGGGCTGCGCGGACGAGGTCAAATTCACCTCAAATCCCCTTTCAGGAGCGGCAACAGGCGGGCGTCAAATATCTTGGCATCCATACCGTACAACTGCTCAAAGAAGGCGCGGACTTCCTTCACCATATCCAATCCGGGGTAAGCCTCAGGATGCAAACGCCAGGCCAACCAGCGCAACCCCAATACCCAGCGCACATCCGGTTGATCCCAGGAATAAAAATCCTTGGGAAACGCATACAAACGTCCATCTCTCACGGCTCGCATCGCCTGCCACTGCGGATCTGCCTTCAAGCGTGCCGCCACCTCATCCGGATTAGCCGTGTAAGCAATGATGGCAATCACATCCGCATCCCACGCCGCGACTTGCTCCAAATTCACTTTAGTCCAACCGCTTCCCAATTCAATGTCCGTCCAAACCGGGCGCCCTCCTGCCAATTCGGTCATGATCGTTTGCATCCAAGCCTTGGGGGCAACATTGAACGCCACCTGACCATCGCGATCAGAATAATAGAGCAACAGCGTGCGCGGCTTTTGCTCCGGTAAGAGTCCTTGCAGAGGCTGCGTTACATTTTGAACCTGGGTATCAAAATAACTGACCAATTCCTCTGCCCGTTGTGGGTTTTGAAAAATCTGCCCTAGGATGCGCAGGTCACGCTGATATTCCTCGGGGGTCTCCAGCGAGAGATAAACCACAGGAATGCCCAGAGTTTCCAGCGGCTTTCCCAATGACTCCGCCATATAGGTCTTCATTATCACGACATCCGGCTGAGCCGCCACCACTTGCTCCGCCCCCACGTTGGTCTCAAAGACAATCTTCTTACCCAGGTTGGGATCCACCAACGTCAGAAAATCGCCCTCCGCGCCCTGACTGGTGCGTGAGAGAGCAGCCACTTTCTCTTTCGCTTCAGGGAAGAGGTAGGCCGCATCCGCTAATAAAGCCGTCGCCCGTCCGGCAATCACAACACGCTGAGGGGGCTGGGAAAAGATCACCTCACGCCCCAACGCATCGGTCACGGTGATCAACGCCTGTGTCGGACTCGGCGGTAACGTTACCGTCGCCGTGGGTTCAGGCGCTATTGTCACAGCCGACGTAGGCGAAAGCGTTGGGGTAGGCGCCGAAGAGGCTGGGGTACAGGCAACAAGCAACAACGATAGCGCAAGCATCCAACCCAATACCAAGCGCGACCTCATGAGGAACCTCCCGAGATGGAAAACATGTGATCGAACCAGTCCAACAAGGCTTCCACCTGATGCACCCGCAGTGCACACGCCATGTGGTTATAGGGCTGATCCGCAGGAATGGCTTGAACTTGCTTCTTCAACTGCGCCAGCCCATTCACAATCTCTACCCGTTGGCGGGCCAGGAATTCAGGAATGTCTTGGGGCGCGAGGCGTTGCAAGAGATATAAGCGGGTTGGCAATTCTAGGCGGATAATCTGCACGCTGCAGCGGCTGGGGCGATATAACCACGCTTCGGCTTCAGCGCGGCCCTGTGCGGTGAGTGCAAACACCCGCCGTGGCAATCCACGTTCGGCGGTTGCCTCATGCCCCTCTACCCAACCCCGCGCTTCTAAGCGTGCCAGTGAGGCATACAACTGACTCTGACTGAGATGCCAGATATGCCCTAAATCCTGGCTAAAGACCCGATGCAATTCATACCCATGCATCGGTCGGTCCAGCAAAAGAGCCAACAGCGGATATTCAGGGGTAGGGGAACGGCGCATCCGTCTCAACTCACAAGACGATCAATACTCACTAAGTGAGTATCCTGACCAAAAGTATACTTTATCCCCTACCCCGGGTCAAGTGATGCATGTCATACAATTATGAATGCCAATCCCACTCATTCAGGCTGATTTCACCTCGTACGCCGCATGAACCAGAGCGCGCAGAAAATTTGCCGCTGCTTCTAACGGTTGGTTCGAACTTGCCACCGCCCGGATCAGCGCGGAGCCCACGATTACCCCATCGGCCAGTGGATACAGAGCCTGCACCTGCTCAGGCGAGGCGATCCCGAATCCGACCGCCAGGGGCAACGGGGTGATCTGGCGCACGCGGCGGAGAAAACTACCCAGGTCGGGTGGCAATGAATCACGCACCCCGGTTACTCCCGTCACCGAAACCAGATAGAGAAACCCCGTCGCATCCTGCACAATTTGCGCGATACGTCCCATGCTGAGGTTAGGCGGAATCAGCGGTATTAGGGCTAGGTCATGCGCCTGACACAAGCGCCGCACCGGAATAGACTCTTCAAGTGGAAGGTCTGGGATAATCAATCCATCTATACCAGCCCGACTGGCATCGCGGATAAAGGCTTCCAAGCCATAGGCCAGCAAGGGATTGAGGTAACTCATGAACAGGCAAGGCTGCTGCACCCCCTGTTGACGCAACTGCCTGGTCATCTCCAAGGCTGTAGGAACGCTCATTCCCTGAGCCAGGGCGATTTGACTGGCCTGCTGAATGGTCGGACCATCCGCCAGGGGATCCGAAAACGGAATCCCCAGTTCGATCAGGTCGGCGCCGGCCTGGGCTAAAGCCTCAATCACGTCTAAAGAAGTCCCCAAGGAAGGATATCCCAATGGAAAGTAAGGGATGATCGCCGGGCGGTGCAATGCTCGAGCGGCGTCAAAGGCCCTGGTAATACGCGCCTCGCCAGCGGGTAACACGCGCTGAGGGGCCAAGGACGGCATGGAGAGACGCGATCGCCGTGAAGGCTGTGGAAGGTTCGAAACATGAGCGGGCGTTTCCAGAGCCCGCGCCACACTTTCCAAATCTTTGTCCCCGCGCCCGGAGAGATTGACCAGGATGATGGCATCCGTGGGCAACTGAGGCGCCAAGCGAATGGCTTCGGCCAGTGCATGAGCCGACTCCAGCGCCGGCAAAATGCCTTCCAGGCGGGCCAGCATTTGAAAGGCTTGCAGGGCTTCATGATCCGTTGCCGTGGTATAGGTAACGCGACCCTGTTCATGCAACCAGGCATGTTGCGGACCAACCGCCGGATAGTCCAACCCGGCAGAAATCGAATGCGTCCCCAAAACCTGTCCATCCTCATCTTGAAGCAGGTAGGTCAGGTTGCCGTGTAGCACCCCGGGGCGGGCGCCGGCCCCTTCGGCCAAGCGCGCGGCGTGTTGCCCGCTCGCTAAACCTAGGCCGCCTGCCTCAACCCCGATCAGACGCACCGATGCGTCATCAAGAAACGCGGAAAAAAGTCCAATGGCATTTGAGCCGCCCCCCACGCAGGCGATACACACATCCGGCAGGCGTCCGCACACGGCTTGTATTTGCGCCCGCGCTTCCTGACCGATGACAGCCTGGAACTCACGCACGATGTGGGGATAAGGATGGGGACCCAGCGCGGACCCAATCAAATAGTAGGTATCGTGAACGTGGGTCACCCAATCCCGAATCGCCTCATTGACCGCGTCCTTGAGCGTGCGACTACCACTCGTCACCGGACGCACCTCCGCACCGAGCAGACGCATGCGCAATACATTCGGTTGTTGACGCGCCATATCCACGTCACCCATGTAGATCACGCATTCCAACCCTAGCAACGCACATGCGGTTGCCGTTGCCACACCATGCTGTCCGGCGCCGGTTTCGGCCACGACCCGCCGCTTTCCCATCCGTTGCGCCAAAAGGGCTTGCCCCAATGCATTATTAATCTTGTGAGCGCCCGAATGTGCCAGGTCTTCACGCTTGAGGTAGATCTGAGCACCACCCAGAGCGGCGCTTAAACGGCGTGCATAGGTTAAGGGCGTTGGACGTCCTACATACGTTTTCAGCAGATTGTCCAAGGTGGTTTTAAATTCCGCATCCCCCAAAGCACTCGTGAACGCCTGCTCAAGTTCTTGGAGCGGCGGGATCAACGTCTCGGGCACATACTGGCCACCATAAGGGCCAAAGCGCGGTGAAAAATGACTCGTCATGGCTCACCTCGTGAATGCGAAAACGATAATGCCGCGTAGGCGTCGCGTGCCTGCCTGAGAAACGCCTCCAGGCGGGCTTTGTCCTTACAGCCGGGTGCGGTCTCCACCCCCGATGCTACATCCACCCCCCAGGGTCGAACTTGATCAATGGCCATAGCCACGTTCTCGGGGGTTAAACCACCCGCCAATAAGATCGGGGCACGTTGGGCCGCCCAAGCCGCAATTGACCAATCGGCCACTTGCCCACTCCCACCATAGACACCGGGCTTTGCCGCATCCACCAGACAAGCCGGGGGATCTGCACGGAGCGGATAGGTAAGAAAAAATGCCTCCATCTCATCCTGTGAGCGAGGGCGATAAGCCTTGAAGGCTCGCGGACCTAGGTGTCTGAGCACTTCCGGGGGTTCATCGCCGCTCAACTGCGCCAAATCCAACCGGCACTCGTCCAAAATTCGCCACACCTCATCTGCGGGCGCGTTGACGAACACACCTACCAACGTTGCCTCAGGATAGAGGGGGCGAATGACCTCCACCAACGAACGGCAAGCCTCAGGGGAGAGATAACGAGGACTGTGAGAATAAAAATTGAACCCTAACCACCCTGCGCCAGCCGCCAAGGCGGTTAAGGCATCCTTCAACGTAGTGATTCCACAGATTTTAACCACCATGGTTACCTCCCTTCCCCGCGCAACTCGCGGAGCAGAGCAACGGGATCAGACGCCCGCACCAGGGCTTCACCGATCAAAAAAGCATCAATCCCTATTGCACACAGCCGTTGGATGTCCTCGCGGGTATGAATGCCGCTCTCGGCAATCACCCGTATCCCCGCCGGAATTAGCGGACACAATGCGAACGTTGTGTTCAGGCTAACGGAAAAATCATGTAAATTACGGTTATTAATCCCGATGAGGCGCGGCAGGCCAGCGCGCAACACCTTTTCCAAGTCTTCCGCCGTGTGAACCTCCACCAACGCCGTCATCCCTAGGGTTTGCGTCAGCGCCATCAGATCACGCAGACGTTCCTGATCGAGGTATGAGGCAATGAGCAAGATAGCATCTGCCCCCGCCGCCCGTGCTTCGTAAATTTGATAGGGATCGAAAATAAAATCCTTGCGGAGCACCGGGAGAGAGATTGCGTGTACCACCGCGGATAAATCTTCGAGGCTGCCCTGGAAGAAGCGCGGCTCCGTAAGCACGCTTACCGCCGCCGCTCCCCCGGCATGGTAAAGACGCGCTTGGGTCACCACATTCAAATCCGCCCGCAACACTCCGCGGGAAGGTGAAGCCCGTTTGATCTCGGCTACAATAGCGATCCTCCCATCCCGTGAGTGTAACGCGGCCAAGAAATCGCGCGGCGGGGGAGCCTGCTCGGCGACACGACGTACTCCAGTAAAGGGGTATTGGCGCTTAACCCGTTCCAGATCCTCAGCCCGGGCGGTAAAAATGGTCTGCAACCGGCTCATAAGACGACCTCATGCGAGAAAGCGATCAAGGCCTCTAAGCGGTGTAAAGCGGCGCCGCTTTCCAAAGACTCTTCGGCTTCGCGTAGGGCTGTCGCCAGGTCTCCCCCCTCTACGGCCAAGGCAGCCGCCGCATTGAGCAAGACCACATCCCGGCGTGGGGAGCGATCTTCGCCCGCCAACAGCGCCCGCAACATTCGCGCGTTCTCTTCAGGGAGCCCACCACGCAGGTCGCTAAGGCTTGCCGGGCGCAAACCCAAGTCTCGCGCATCCAGATCATAGGTTTCAACCCGCCCATCTTTCAAATGGCTAACCCGGTTAGGTCCCGCCGTGGTTAATTCATCTACCCCACCGTAACCATGCACGACCAGCGCCGCCTTTCCACCCAGCGCTCCCAAAACCTCGGCCATGACGTGGGTCCATTGTGCTTCGGCCACGCCGATCAACTGATGTGTAGCCCCGGCCGGGTTGGTCAGCGGACCCAATAAGTTGAACACGGTGCGCTGGCCGATTTCACGACGCGGGCCCACGGCATGTTTCATCGCCGGGTGAAAACGCGGAGCAAAGAGAAAGCCGATACCGACTTCCTCAATGCACCGCGCGACCTGCTCCGGGGTGAGATCGAGATTGACCCCCAACGCCGCCAGCACATCGGCACTCCCGCATTGAGATGAGGCAGCGCGGTTGCCGTGCTTGGCTACTTTGCGCCCCGTGCCGGCGATCACAAAAGCCGCCGCAGTGGAGATGTTGAATGTATGCTGTCCATCCCCGCCGGTCCCGGCTGTATCCACCACCGGGCCGGAAAACGATAACGGCACCGGCGTGGCATGGGCGCGCATGGCGCGTGCACTGCCCAAAATTTCCTCTGGCGTCTCGCCTTTCATGCGCAGAGCGATCAGATAGGCCCCGATTTGAGCCGGCGTTGCCTCACCACGCATGATCAGGTTCATCGCCTCCTCGGCTTGGGCTTCGCTGAGATGCTGATACTTGACCAATTGGGCAATATACGACCGAAGCATTTTTAACCTCCATACACTGGCTTTACCTCAAGAAAGTTCTGTAACAACCGCCGTCCTTCCTGGGTCAGGATAGACTCGGGGTGAAACTGCACCCCGAAGATGGGAAATTCGACATGATGCACCCCCATGATCTCACCCTCATCCGTCCACGCCGTAACCTCGATTTCTGGGGGTAAAGACGGTTCAATCAACAGGGAATGGTAGCGGGTCGCCTCAAAAGGGTTGGGCAAGCCGGTAAACAGCGCGTCACCCTTATGATGCACCAGAGACGTCTTTCCGTGCATGATTCGCGCGGCGCGCACAACACGCCCACCAAACGCTGCCGCTATACACTGGTGCCCCAGGCACACCCCTAAAATCGGTATGCGCGGGCCCAATTCGCGGATAGCCTCTACGGAGATACCGGCATCATCCGGATCGCCAGGCCCCGGCGAGATCACAATGTGCGAAGGGGAGAGTTGCCGGAGATCCGCACATGTGAGCGCATCATTACGAAAGACCCGAACCTCAGCCCCTAACGCCCCCAAATACTGCACCAGGTTGTAAGTAAACGAATCATAGTTATCAATGACCACAATCATCGCCGACCCTCCAACTCATTGAGACTCAGCCTCAGCCAGTTCAACGGCGACCAACAAGGCGCGGGCTTTGTTTAGCGTTTCCTCGTATTCCCGTTCGGGCACCGAATCGGCGACAATACCCGCGCCCGCCTGGACAAACAAACGTTCCCCTTGATAGACCAAGGTACGAATGGTGATGCAGGTATCCATGTTTCCCTCCCAGCCTACGTATCCGGTCACACCGGCATACGGACCGCGGGGATGGGGTTCAAGATCACGGATGATTTGCATCGCCCGAATCTTGGGCGCCCCGCTCACCGTACCGGCAGGAAACGTAGCACGCAATACATCCACAGCATCGAGGCCGGAACGCAAGCGTCCCTCAACTTGCGAGACAATATGCATGACATGCGAATAACGTTCCACAACCATGCGTTCAGGCACCTCCACACTTCCATAGTCACACACCCGCCCCAAATCATTGCGTGCCAGGTCTACCAGCATGATATGCTCTGCCCGTTCTTTGGGATCTGCCAGCAAATCTGCCTCATGCGCGAGATCCTCGGTCGCGGTAACGCCGCGAGGCCGCGTGCCGGCAATCGGACGCATCAGGGCATGCCTCCCTTCCAGCCGCACATGTAACTCAGGTGACGCGCCGATGAGATAAAACGGCTCCCCTGCTACCTCACCAAAGTCAAAGAAAAACATATAGGGAGAAGGATTAAGACGGCGCAGTGCACGGTAAATCTGAAAAGGGTGAACCCGCGCCGGTCGGATGAGACGCTGCGAAAGCACTGCTTGGAAAATCTCGCCGGCGGCGATGGCTTCCTTGGTCTGGGAGACCGCAGCCAGAAATTGGTCACGGGGAAATGTCGAATAGGTCTCAGTGGCACCAGATCGGTTAGAGAAGGCAAACGCAGGCAGGTTGGGTTGACGCAAACGCGCAATCACCTCCGCTAACCGCGCCTCGGCCTCGGTCGAACCTCCGCGGCCCGGACGAGCGATCACCAGCATCTTGTTATAGGCATGATCAAAGGCGATCAAGATCCCGGTCTCTAACAATACGGATTCGGGTAGCGAAGGATCGGGGGTCAACCCAAGCACCGGCTCGAAGTAACGCGCTATATCGTAACTCAGATAGCCAACCCAGCCACCGGTAAAGCGCGGTAAATGGCGGTTGGAGGGTGCTTCAAGTGTTGGGGGTCGAAGGTAAGACTGTAAGACTGCCAAGGGGTCGCCGCTTACCGCCACAGTTGTATGTGTCCGCTCCCATGGATTTTGAATCTCCCACCCTCCGGAACGTAGAACCCAAACCTGTTCAGGAAACAGACCGATAAACGAATACCGCCCCAACCGTTCCCCTCCCACCACACTTTCCAGCAGGAACGCCGGCCCGGGATGGGCAACCTTAAGATAGGCTGAAACGGGGGTTTCGGTGTCAGCCGGCAATTCATACACCCGCGTGCCATCGGCCAGGACGTTAACATCGGTAGATTGCAGGGAGACCATATTCATCACCTCCAGCGGTTAAAACGCAGTCCCCTCCGCCATCAGGGACGGGAGGGGACTGTTTCCCGCGGTGCCACCCTGCTTAGGCCAGCCCATTTACAAAAAATCCCGTCGGTGATGCGACGGGATTAAAAAAGCCAGCCTCACTCTTGCGAGTACGCCGGATTCAACCGGATATACTCTTTGCCCTGATAACGGTGGCAACTCCGGCACAGACTACTAGGCGTATTACCGTTCGCCCTGCGGCTCGGGGAACCATTCAGCACCAGCGTACAGACAGGGCTCGCACCTGTTCCCTGCTCTCTGGACTGCCGTTTTGATGCTTACTCTTTCCCTTCAACGCCTTTACCAGTAGTTAGGCTATTCAATTGGGGAGGTTCAGGTTGGAGGCAATTTTACAACGAACGAAGATTTTGTCAAGGCATTCGCATTAGTTCACATAAAATGTTACTGGAGTAAGATGGTTAGCTCAAAAGATAATGTTACCGGAGCTAACCATGGTCGAAATCGAGCCAATGACAATCAACGAACGCCGTAAATACGTGTACAAGAT
>Ga0272449_1000069_pt1 | contig 136527 bp, 127 predicted proteins | sample YNPCB0241_FD_198679 | JGI IMG/M metagenome (GOLD analysis project Ga0272449, IMG submission 198679) | Hot spring sediment microbial communities from Yellowstone National Park, WY, United States - YNP-CB-024-1 | ecosystem: Environmental > Aquatic > Thermal springs > Hot (42-90C) > Sediment...
GCAGCGCGATGAAGCCGGCCAGCGCCGTGCCGAGTTTTAAACTCATGAAGGATAAACCCGTTCCGGCCACAACCGCGATCAGCGCCGTAAGATACATCTGAAACGCCTCTCGCCCGGTATTGCGGGGGAAGAAAATAGACGTCTGGCCCTGCAACACATCCGCCACATCCAGTAATTTTTCAGCATGATCACTGAACATCTCCCCCAACACACTATCCAGGCGGTAGAAACGGAAGAAGACCACCACCAAGGTAGCCAAACTCAGCAAAATAGCCCAACGCGAAATGGTAATCGTCCATCTGGGCTGGCGTAAAAAGGCCAGCCAATCACGCCGACTTTGCGACTGTGATTCAGGGAGAATAAAGGCTACCAACGTGGCCGCTAGCGCTCCCAACCAAAGGATCAGGTTGAACCACGTGAACCGATTTCCACCCAAAGCAATAAACGCAAACGGTAGCAATCCCGCCGCCAGAAGCGCGGCACGGCTTCGCACTCTCAAGGGCATTGGAGCAGGAGAATCCTCATTGGCCAGCGGCGGAATTTGCCATTCGCGCGCCAAAATGGCAGCCGCTAAGGTTACAAACGCCAACGCATAAATTACGACGGACACCAAGGGTGATCCCTGCCGCGGGGGTTCCAGTAAACGCTGGGCCAGGAAGGCTAACCCCACCGCCAACAGGCTTAGCCAAGGGACTCGATAACCAATCCATGGCGCTGGGCTAGGTTTACCAGAACTTTCAAGTTCGGGTTCGGGCGTTATCGGAACTTCTAATGGGGATGGACGTGTGGATTGGGATTCTTCTAACGGGGGAATAGCCGGAGGTTTGCCCCGCCAGGGCGTTAGTAGGGCTTTCACGAAATCCAGAATGGTCGGCTCTTTCATGATCAACGCTTCTTGAGTGCGTGCTGTGTCTTCTCCGGTGGATCATTCCAGTTGAGTGTATATCATAATTCAAGACCCAGGGGCTGACAAGCGCCGCCTGCACCGGCAACGGTTATGCTAAACTTATTTCAGTAGCGCGTTGAAAGCAGAGATGAGATGATTAATCCAGCCAATCCTCTTCCATTGGATACCATCCTGGAAGGTGACTGCTTGGAAGTTCTGCCCCAATTGCCTTCCGGGGCAGTAGACATGGTATTCGCCGATCCCCCCTACAACCTGCAATTACGTAACGCGCTTTACCGCCCCAACTTCACCCGGGTGGATGCCGTGGATGATCATTGGGATCAGTTCGAATCCTTTGCCGCGTATGATGCCTTTACCCGTGCCTGGCTTTCCGAATGTCGCCGCATCCTCAAAGATACTGGAACCCTGTGGGTGATTGGCACGTATCATAATATCTATCGGGTTGGTGCTATTTTGCAAGAATTGGGATTCTGGATTCTCAATGATTTGGTCTGGATCAAAACCAACCCTACCCCCAACTTTCACGGGACTCGGTTTACAAATGCCCATGAAACATTAATCTGGGCCCAGAAGGTAAAAGGTAAAAAATACACCTTCAACTACCATGCCATGAAAGCACTCAACGAAGATCTGCAAATGCGGTCAGATTGGTATTTGCCCACCTGCATCGGCAGTGAACGCATTCGAATCAATGGCGAAAAAGCACACGCCACCCAAAAACCTGAGGCTCTTCTTTACCGCATTATTCTGGCGTCAACCCAACCTGGTGACCTCATTCTAGACCCATTTTTCGGCACCGGGACAACTGGCGCTGTTGCCAAAAAACTTCATCGCCATTTCATAGGTATTGAACGCGACCCCAATTATGTACACATTGCCCGTGCCCGCATTGAGGCAGTGATCCCTGCTCCCCTTTCTGCGGTGACACTGAATGAACCTCGACGCCGCCCGCGCATACCCTTCGGGGCTTTACTAGAAGCCGGTCTGCTCCAACCCGGACAATCCCTTTACTTTCGCGGCAGTACCCCCGAGGCAATCATCCAGGCCAACGGACATCTTCGTTGTGGTAACCTAACCGGTTCCATCCACACGTTAGCACGGGCTTTGCTCAATAATGCCCCATGTAACGGCTGGGAACTCTGGCACTACTGCGATGCCGAAGGTAATCTTCGCCCTATTAATGAATTGCGCCAGAAACTGATCCAGACATATTCCAACAGGCAGTGCGATTAAGCGCGCCGTGCAATGTAAAATGTATAAACCCCATCCGCACACACTGCCGGTTGATCATAAAAAGGTTGAACAACCCGTCGGGTTAAGGCCAAATTCCATAGATATGGCGCCAAAATCCATTTACCGGTTAACTTCCGCGCCACCAGTGAGGGCAGGCCAAAGTAATGCCCCCATTCCAAGCACGCCAGAGCTGCCGGTGAAAAGTAATGCCAGTAGTTCTCTAGAACAAAGCCGGCATTCTCGAGCCGCTCTTGCCAACGCGGGACGTCATCGCAATGATAATGCCGTGATATACGATTGAAAAAGCGCCGATAGACTTCGGCAAGCCCGTGCCAACCCAAGCGTTCAAGAAAATGCGCCACCGAAAGTGAGGGAGCAAAACGGTGGTTCGGCACACAAAAGATGAACGGCGCACCTGGGCGCAGAACCCGTGCAACCTCACATAAAACAATGTCCACGTCAGGGATATGTTCAAGAACAGAATTGCTGACCGCGCTGGCAAAAGTTGCGCGACCAAACGGTAAGGCATCTCCATAGCCGCGCAACACCCAGCGGTAGCCTCTATATCCCCGCGCTAAGGGCAATACCCGAGGATCGGGATCAATACCAACATCCAAAGGCTCATCAAAGGTCACGCTGGCAAAATGACCATCTCCGCAGCCGATGTCCAATACCGGATGTGGCAGGTGCAACCCCTGGTAAAAACGCGCCTCAACCGCCCGCAGTAACGCCCGAAAATAGGGCAACTCACGCAAATGCAACCAGAGAAAATCGCGCTGTGAGGGCTGACTGAATGCCGAAGATTCACTCATGGCTACTGCAACTCATCCAGCATGCCCTGAAACAGGGTTTCAAACCGCGCCGCAACGGTATCAGGATGATACTGCTGACGAATGGCATCACGATCTACCACAAACTGCTCGCGGTGGTTGAGCACCTCCAAAATGGCCTCAGCGAGGGCTTGGGAGTCACCCACGGGGGCAATTCTCCCCATCTGATGCCTGAGCACCGGCTGGCGTACACCCGGCAAGTCCGAAGCCACGCACGGCACGCCGTTCATCATTGCCTCAATCTGGACTAATCCAAAGGCTTCGGTCGAATTAAGGGAAGGCAAGACCAAAACATCAATATTCGGATAGAAGCGTGCCATGTCTTCGGGGTTCAAAACTCCCAGGAAGCGCCAATGCCCTTGCGCCTGAAAGGCTTGAATGCGCGGCGCCAAGCGCTGAAAGTAGTGCTCTTCGCCAACGATGTTCTGATAAGGGCCGGCAAAATGCACTTGCGCCCGTGGGTAAACCTCTAAGATACGAGGCAGAGCATCCAGCAATACTTCTACTCCCTTTTCGGTGGCAAAGCGCGCGGCCATGCCAATCACCGGGCGATTGCCGTCGGGATTGTTACGTTGTCCAAACGCCTGAATGCTTTCCAGGCTAACCTCGGGCAATTCAACCGGTGGTGGAATGATCTGCAACTTATGCCGATAGCGGCGTAAGTAGGCTGAGTGATCAGCGTAATCTTGAGTGTAGGTTACCATGCGATGCGTGAATAAAGCCGCCAACTCATTCATGACCAACACGGCTTGATTGGCCAGCCAGGCGATCAATCCCGGTGGCATGCGCAAATCACAGTGATAAGTGATCACCGTGGGCTTGCGAAACAGCCGTCCGCGTAAGGCAATCCCGGCGGCATCAAACTGGGGCAAGTGCAAATGCACCACATCGTGGCTCAAAACCAGACGCGTGGCTAAGAAGCCAAACGTAGGCATGATAACCCCCTTGCTCACCCGCATCGCCACCGGCGCCCGGACAATTCGCACCCCGTCTACGATTTCCTCACGCGGCAACGAACGATCATACTGCGAGGTCAACACGGTCACCTGATGGCCGCGTCGCACCAGGGCTTTGGCCAACCTTTCGGCATAAATGGTGAGTCCTGAGGTATGCGGACGATAATAGGTCAATACTGTTAGAATGCGCATCGTTGTTCGCCGGAATTAGAACAGATTGAGATTGCTCTTGACCCAAGCTACCAGCCGCGCAACCCCTTCTTCAACCCCTACTTTAGGCTGCCACTCCAATAACTGGCGCGCTTTGCGAATATCCGAAATATAAACGCGCTGATCGCCGGGGCGCCACTCACCGAAATCCACCGGAATCGGGTAACCCACCAACCGTTCTAAAAGGGGACCGAATTCGCGCCAGATGGAAATACTGTTTTGTGGTCCGCCGCCAAGATTGAAAATTTGCCCGGCGACCTGATCAATGCGTTCAATCGCAGCATCATAGGCATCTAGAAGATCGTCAATGTAAAGTAAATCACGGACTTGCTTACCATCCCCATAAATGGTCAAGTGGCGTTTGAGTAGAGCGGCTATCACAAACCAAGCCACCCACCCTTGATCTTCCACACCGAACTGGCGCGGCCCATAGATGCAGGATTGACGCATGACCACCGTGGGCAACCCATAAATCCGCGCATAATCGCGAACATATTGGTCACCACAACCTTTTGAACAACCATAGGGGGAGTGAAAATCCAAAGGCTGGGTTTCAGGGCATCCTTCGGGCAGGTCCTGATAACGCCAACGCGTTTCATCTTCCACCACTACGACGTTTTCCATACCCCCATAAACCTTATTGGTTGAGGCATAAATCACGATGGGGTCTCGCCCTGAGAGGCGCGCCGCCTCGAGGACATTGAAGGTGCCCAGGGCATTAATCTCAAAATCGGTGCGCGGATCGGTAACCGACGTGGTCACTGCCACCTGTGCCGCCAAATGCACGATAACGTCCACACCTCGCACAGCCTCGTTCAATTGTGCGGCATCACGCACGTCCGCCACGATCAAACGATAGGCATTTTCGCCATAGGTTGTCCGTAACCACTCCAGATTACGCACTGCACCGGCACGGGAAAGATTATCGTAAATAATGACCTCATGCCCCTGAGCAATCAACCGCGCCGCATAGTTGGAACCAATGAAACCTGCTCCACCGGTGATGAGATAGCGTCGTGGCATGGTACCTCCATATCTTATTGAGTAAGATTCTCGCGCTCACGAAGTTGCAACCATTGGCCCCATTCCTGCCAGGAATGGCGCTGACGCAATAAACCCAGTAATCCCAAAGCCCCTGTGACCAGGAACTGCAAGAAGTGTAGGGTTATCGCATAGGCCAATGCTGATATTGAGTTTACCCCCAGTAAGGCTAGCGCTGCCACCAGCGACGCCTCGAAGGTACCCAGAGCCGCCGGTGCTGAAGGCAACGCAATACCCATGGCCAAAACCCCATCGGCAAAGACTCCCCACCAGAAATGAGCGTGGGGAGCAATGGGTATAAGCATCAGGTAATAGTTACTCACCGCAAGGCCCCATGATATCCCGATCCAGAAAAAAGCCTTCCAAAGCGCAAACGGGTTGCGTAAAGCGCCCAAACCTTGAATGAGATTCTGCAGCTGAGGTAACACAAGAGTATTCAAAACACGCCAATTTAATCGGCGGGATAATGCTTCGAAGAACCTGACCGCGTCTTCCTGGCGCCGCGCCAGGATCATTAGAGCAGTCATAACCGCCAGAATGATCGCCAGAGTCAACCAGGAAACCGTGCGCGCCCAGGCCATCCCAACCACCAAGGGCAGCGTGCTCAAGAGAAGCGTCGCCGCAAAAGCGAGATCAAGCATCCGCTCCACGACGACTGTGGAAAGAATCTGAACCGGGCTTAGATTGATCTGTTGGCCTAAGAGCACCGAGCGCCCTATCTCACCCGCCCGCAGGGGCAACAGATTATTGATTAGGTACCCCTGGTTAATCGCCCAAAAGGCTTGAGTAGGACGGGCTTGTCCTTCGAGCAGAGCCGTCCAGGCCCAAGCCCGCGCCCATAAAAAGGCCAGAGTTAATAACAACGAACCCACAATAAACGGCCAACGATAAGCCGCTATTGCGACGCCAACGTCTTTCCAGTTGGCAACACGGAACAAAATACCTATCGCCAGTAGACTGATGGCTACCCCCGGCAACCAACGTAGCCATTGCGGAGACTTGCGCGCACGACTTTCCTGCTTCAATCTTCCTCCAAGCCCAAAACCGCCAGGAAGGCTTCCTGCGGAATTTCGACATTGCCCACCATCTTCATGCGTTTCTTCCCCCGCTTCTGTTTCTCCAAGAGTTTCTTTTTACGTGTCACATCTCCGCCGTAACATTTCGCCAGCACATCTTTGCGCAGGGCCTTGACATTCGCCCGCGAGATGATGCGCCCTCCAGCAGCGGCTTGGATGGCCACATCGAATAACTGACGTGGAATAACTTCTTTGAGTTTGCTCACCAAGGCCTGCCCCTTATGGTAGGCCTGGTCACGATGCACAATGGTTGCCAGGGCGTCTACCGGCTCTCCCGCCACCAGCACCTCTAATTTAACCAAGTCACCGGGACGATACTCAGCGAAATGGTAATCCATCGAACCGTATCCTCGCGTGCGCGACTTCAGTTCATCGAAGAAATCCACAATCAATTCAGAAAGAGGAATCTCAAAGGTCAATTGGACACGGTTAGGTGCCGGATATTCCTGCTCACGGAAAATCCCCCGGCGCCGACGTGCCAAATCCATCACCGTCCCATAGTATTCCATGGGGGTAAAAATCTGAACCACCATCCAGGGCTCACGAATCTCTTCAATCAACCCCTCATCCGGGAGCAGCGCCGGAGAATCAATTCGAATGACCTCGCCGGTACGTAGAACAACCTCGTATTCAACCGAAGGCGCAGTCACCACAATATCCAGGTCATACTCCCGTTCCAGGCGTTCCTGGATAATCTCCATATGGAACAAGCCAAGAAAACCACAGCGAAAGCCAAAGTTAAGCGCCTGCGATTTCTCGGGTTGAAAAACGAGTGAGGCATCATTGAGTTGCAGTTTTTCCAAGGCCTCTTTAAGCCGTTCGTAGTCCTCATTTTCGACCGGGTAAATTCCGGCAAACACCATCGGTTTAGGATGGCGAAAACCAGGCAGTGGCTCTGCCGCCGGTGTAGCAGTCTGGGTAATGGTATCGCCCACACGGCACTCCGAAACCGTCTTTAGACCAGTCGCCACATAACCCACTTCGCCTGCACTCAGCATATTGACCGGGCGCATATCCGGGGCAAACACTCCGATTTCAACCGGTCGAAAATCAATGCCGCTGGACATTACCCTGAGCATATCTTCGGGGCGCAATACGCCATCAAATACGCGGATATATGCCACCACACCTTTGTAGGGGTCGTAATGCGAATCAAATACCAATGCCCTCAGGGGCAAAGAGGTCTCACCCTGTGGTGGCGGCACACGCTCTATGACGGCTTCCAATACCTTCTCTACATTAGTGCCTTCTTTGGCTGAAACCGCCAAGATTTCTTCCGGTGGGGTCCCTAACAGGTTCTGAATTTCTTGCGCTACCTCTTCCACCCGCGCCGAGGGCAGGTCAATCTTGTTGATGACCGGGATAATCGTCAGATCGGCATCCAACGCCAAGTAGAGATTGGCCAGAGTCTGAGCCTCAATTCCCTGCGTAGCATCCACCACCAAAAGCGCCCCTTCACAGGCCATCAGAGCACGGCTAACCTCATAACTGAAGTCCACGTGCCCCGGCGTGTCAATAAGATTTAACTCATACTCTTGCCCATCGGAATGACGATAGAGCATCCGCACCGCCGAGGCTTTAATGGTGACCCCCTTCTCGCGTTCCAATTCCATTGAATCTAAAACCTGTTCTACCATCTGGCGATCGGAAATCGTGCCGGTAATCTGCAAGAGACGATCCGCCAGGGTGGACTTTCCATGATCAATGTGGGCAATAATACAGAAGTTGCGAATCAAAGCCTTGTCCATCGCCGGAAAATAAGTATACCCCAAAATGAAGGCAAAAAGCCCCTGCCCATCTCGGCAGAGGCAACAGGAATGGGATAAACCGAAAAACGGCTAACTCACCGAAAAGAGGCGCATTCGCGGTGCTTCGGCGCGTTCAAGGTTAGTAATGCGCTTGCGCACATGCTCAGCTAGATCAATAAAACTTTGGGCGATGGGCGAATCTTTGCTGCTGCGCAAAATCGGGATTCCAAGAGCATCTGCTTTTTGCGCGGCCTCAATGTCTTCGGGAATAGTCATAGCAACAGTATGCTTTAGACGTTCACTTACTTTTTCAACGGTAATCGGGTGATCTTTACGATAACGATTCATCACCAATGCAATTCGTTCTCGCGACATCCCTAGTGCATCCCAAAGATCCAGAAAGAGCCGTACGTTACGAATGGAATTTATCTGTTGTTCTACTACCAAAACCACTACATCCCCTGCATCCAACGCGGCCAAAACTGGATCGGTAATAAAAGAGTGCGTATTTACAACGATGTAATCGCTAAACCGACGCATGAATTCTAAGATACGGGCAAAATTTTCCCCGGTGATCTTTTCTGCAAATTCCGGACGCGGCGGCGCCGGCAATAAATAGAGCCCTGTGGCCCGATTCAGAACCATCACGCTCTCAACCAAGGGAATATCCAAATCGTAGATACGGGGAATTAGATCTAAGACTGAGAATTGCCCTAATTCATTGAAGAACATATGAGCATCCCCATATTGCAGACACCCATCTACCAGGGTTACCCGTACTTCATTATTGAGCAATGCCAGGGCCAAGTTTGCCGCGATCGTAGTTGCCCCAGTTCCTCCTTTAGGACTATAAACCGTGACAATTCGACCATTGATACCACGCCCAGGCACAAACATCTGCGTTGGTCCGGTTGGCAAGCCAGCGGGTGGGGCTTGTCGTTGACGCTCGGCTGAGGAAAGTTGTGCGGCACGCCTTAAAACATCGGTAAGTTCCTTAATCGAAACATCATGGGTGATAAAATCACACGCCCCCGCTCGAACCGCCCGTAGTACCAGATCAGTATAGTTGTCTTGTGAGATGAGAACCACTTGGGTGCCCGGGAAATCTCGGCGCAGCATTTCGGTCAGGGTAATCCCATTCATGTCTGGGAGATCATACTCAACTAGGGCAACATCGGGTTTGAGATCTCGAATGGCCTCAACCGCTTCCTGGGCTGACATCGAGATATTGACCAGGTCAATCTCTTCAATTAACCCGAGGGTCTTTTGCAAATGTTTGCTTAGTTGCGGGTTATTTTCGACTAAAACGACTGTAATTAAATCCTGCGGGTCGCTCATCGCCTCTTTCCCTCCTGAAGACCGCTCAAATTTCTATTCAAATTTCTATGATCCGTAGACGAATGGTCTGTTCAATAACTCATAAGGCAGAGAGGTTTTTAATCTACTATTAATTGACACACGAGACAAGCAGAGATATTATTAGTATAATACAACAATTTTTGCAGGGGAGACTCAAAATTAGTTGCTCGGTTTTTCGCGCGGTCATTCAGTAAAGCCGGCTAGTGAATGTAAGGAAGGGGCCATGGAAAACGAACGGCTTGGTGAATCCATACCAGGAAACCCCACAACAGAAGAGGTTGTTGTGGGCTCGGCGCCCTTGGACTTAACATCAGAAGGCCAAACCCTCCCAGCGCTTTCGGATGACACCGAGTCCTCTAAGCCCACCCCCTCACGCCCCAAGCCGGTATTCCAAAGGATATGGGATTCAATACGCCAATGGCTGGACTTGCAAAAGCAGATACGAGCCTACCCCAAGCAAGCTCGTCAGCGCCTCAAGGATATTGAATCTGCTTTTCTAGCTTACCGGGTCACGTATGCCAGTCTGACGTTCAAAGCGCCCAAAATTGAGGAAGAATTACAAGACCTTTACCATAAAATATGTGAAGCGATTCCTAGTCTAGAGCAAAGAAGTCGCAAGTTTCCGCTTTTCATCTATCCCACCCCTAGGCTTAGAACCATAAAGGCCGCTTGGGATGAATTGCGTGCCCAACAAGATTTGCTCTTGGAGAAACTTGCGGCTGCGCCTAAGCGCATGGATTTCTACAACCGAATGCAAGTCATGCGCGAGAAGAAACGGCAGGAGGAAATTCGGCGCCGTGAAAATGCAGCACGCCTTGAAGCCGCTACCGAATCGGTTAAGAAGGTCATCAGTTATGTTGAAAACCAATGCAAAAATGACGATCCGGTGCTTTTTGGGAATGAAGTCCTTACATTTCAAGATGCCCGGGCATTATGGGAACAAATTCTGAATGAGATTTTACAGCAGCGCAATCAAGAAACCACAGAGGTTGAGGACCTGTTGGCGCGATTGCGCATTCTGGAAGAAAGTGTACGGGAATATCCTTCGCTCTCCAAGCAGGTACAACGCGTTGGCGAACGCTTTTCGCGGCTGATCGCTTATCACGATTTGCTTTCTTCTTATGGAAAGCGCATTATTCCTCAAGCAGAAATTGCCCGTGCCTCAGCCATTATGTATGAACAAATTCCAGCGCTCTGGGCAACGGGTCAGTACCAGCAACTCAAAGTCATGCTGGAGCGGGTAGAGAACTTCTTGAATTTTTACGAAAACACGGTTGAGTTAGAAGTAGCCATTGGAGAACGCCGGCGCCCCGGTTTTACTCAATCGCTTTCCCCGACCGTATTTCCGGGAGCGGCTGGTCTCTCCCCCCTTATCAACTTGGCCCGCGTACTTGTTGCGGCTATTGACCAACGAGATCGTTTCATGGTTGGACATTCCGAGCGCGTCGCGCGCTATGCCGTTGAAACTGCCAAACGCATGAATTGGTCGGGCTCAGATTTGGAGTTCATTGAAATCGCCGGTCTCTTGCACGACATTGGTAAAATCTCAATCCCTGAAGCCATCCTAACCAAAGTTAAACCTCTCACCCCTCAGGAATGGAAAATGATCCAGATGCACCCCTACTATGGAGCACAAATTGTCAAGCAGATGAATACTTTTTCACGCATTGTGCCCTGGGTATACCATCATCAGGAACATTGGGATGGCACCGGTTACCCTGAACAATTAAGCAAACAAGAAATACCACCTGCTTCGGCAATTATTGCCGTGGCGGAGGCTTACACCACAATGACCACAGATCTACCCTATCGAAATGGATTCACCTCTGAAGAAGCCCTTAATAAACTTCGCGAGGCAGCGGGCACTCAGTTCAATCCAGAAGTGGTTGAGGCCTTTGCCGAAGCCATACAGGACACCCAAGAGCATCCTCCTCAAACGTGATTTACGTCTGAGCTAATACTATTCGGAGAACTATTATGCGTATAAAAGCCCAACCCTTCATCCACTATGCCCCTGAAACCTGCGCATTCTGTAGTGGCAATGGCGCCGGGCGTTGCCGTGACGGAAACACCTACGATATCTGCCCGGTTTGTAAAGGGGTGGGAACAGTCTTGGTGGCTCAGGCGCCCAAAAAATGTGCCTTTTGTGCTGGAAATGGAGGCGGTCTCTGTCGCGATGGTTACGTCTATAATGTATGCCCGGTATGTAAAGGCACGGGCTGGGCCTACGTTTACGAAGAAAGCACCGAAGGTGAAGAAGCCTAAAAGGACAAGATAAGATGGGGGAAACCAAACCTAAGGGCTATGTCCTAGCACTGATGATTGTAGTTTGGGGGCTAACTGCTTTCACCCCACCTCCGAGTATCGTCCTTGATCAACCAGGCCGCTTATGGGAAAAGGTCATCTCCTTTGCTCAGCCTAACCCCACCGCAAGTTCCACCTCCGCGCCTGCCGCAACGACACCTAATGAGGGAAGCGCTCAACCGGTTTATGTCCTTTACAGCACCGCCCTGACGTGTAGCGAAATCTGGGGCATTCACCAGCGTCCCCCTTATGTTCCCCCAATTTTGGAGCCATCCGCTTCGCTGGCTGACCTCAATTCCAACACGCCCTATTACTATCTGGTTGCTATGTTGATTCGTAACAAGGTCGTGGATGCACAGGACTGTCCTGGTGGGGGATTGCAAACACCCTATGTGGCTAACACCTGTGGCGTGGAACGAGCACGACCGGTACTGGCCGAATGGCAAAACATGTATGATGCTGAGATCATCCAGGCTTCTCAAAACACTGGCGTACCCCCAAGGCTCTTAAAACAACTGTTTGCCATTGAATCTCAATTCTGGCCTGGAACTTACGGCAACGGTTACGAAATCGGCCTGGGACAACTTAACCAATCAGGTGCCGACACCTTGCTACTCTACAACCCGCCTTTCTTCCAAAGGCTGTGTAACGGCATCCTTCACCCTAACCGCTGTGAGATGGGTTACGCCAACCTTAGCAGTGAGGAACGACTGATGTTGCGAGGCTATCTGGTACAGCGTGTGAATGCTACCTGCACCGATTGTCCGGCCGGGATTGACGTGACGAGGGCTAAGGAAAGCGTAGCCATCTTTGCCGAAGTACTGCGTGCCAACTGCGCTCAAACCGCTCAAATCATCTACAACGTTTACCGCCGGTCGCCAGGCCAGTTAAGCAATTACGTTGATTTGTGGAAATTGACCCTGGTTAATTATCATACTGGCCCTGGATGCACCTTCAAAGCCGTCCAACATGTTAACCAAAGCGGTTTATTCCTCTCGTGGGAAAGCCTTAAATCTGGATTGACCAGCCCCGAATGTAAAAAGGGTTCCGATTACATTGAGCGCATTTTTCAGTGAGATGGGCCGACTACGGCTTCGATCATCGAGTCCAGATGTGACGTTGTGCTTTCCTCGGGGCTTGGTGTGAGAAGGGTTAAGAACTCAACATTTCCCTTTGGTCCTAAAAGCGGGGAACGGATCAAGCCTTGGGGTGTTAATCCAATCGTTTTTGCAAACGCCAATACGTCCTCAAGTACGCGGCGGTGAACCCGAGCATCACGGATAACCCCCTTGCCGCGGGCAGATTCGCTTGGGCCGGCTTCGAATTGGGGCTTGATGAGCGCGATAATTTTCCCCTCCGGTTTCAGCCAAACTTTGACAGTCGGTAGCACCAGTTTTAATGAGATAAAAGAGACATCAATCGTGACCAAATCCACCTGTTCGGGAAGAGTGGTCAGATAACGCACATTCGTTCGCTCCATGACGACCACACGTGGGTCTTGGCGCAGTTTCCAATGCAATTGGCCGTACCCCACATCAATCGCATAAACCCTAGCCGCGCCATGAGCCAGCAAGCAATCCGTAAACCCACCGGTGGAGGCACCCACATCGGCACACACCCAACCTTCGAGGTGGGTCAGGTCAAATCCTTCCAACGCGGCCTCCAATTTCTCTCCCCCTCGCGATACATAACGCATCCCCTCTACCACCTCAATGGATGCCGATACCGGAATCAGAGTGCCGGGTTTCAGAATCACCTCCCCTTCAACCCGAACTTGTCCGGCCATTATCAATCGCTGGGCTTTAGCCCGGCTCTCTGCCAACCCTCGTTCAACCACGAGGACGTCTAACCGTTCTTTCACGAGAGGTATTTTACCTGGTTTGCAGAGTTATGATATGATTATGAACATGATTAAGGCGTTGATCCAAACGATGCGTCCCCGCCAATGGACAAAAAACGCCTTCGTCCTGGCTGCGCTGGTTTTCGATCGTCAATTGACCAATGTGCCGGCAGCACTGCGCACCCTTTTAGGGTTTGTGTTATTTTGCCTGATATCGGGGGTGGTTTACATCTTCAATGACATTACAGACGCCGAAGCCGACCGCCATCACCCCCAGAAACGTCTGCGCCCCATTGCTTCAGGTAAACTCCCTATCCCCATCGCCCGCGCCGCGGCTTTTGCCTTAATCATTGTGGCCCTACCGTTAGCCTTTTATCTTTCGTTGGGCTTCGGTGTCATTCTGAGCAGTTATTTCTTGCTAAACCTAGCCTATTCACGTTGGTTAAAACATATCCCCATCCTGGATGTGTTGATTATTGCGGCCGGCTTCGTCTTACGCGTGGCAGGGGGTGTTTCGTTAATTCAAGTGGAACGGTTTTCGCCTTGGCTCTATGTTGTAACCACGCTTCTCGCCCTCTACATCGGTTTTGGCAAGCGCCGTGCTGAACTTACCGAACTGGCAGATCAAGCCAACACACACCGCCGCGTCCTAGATGGTTATACCCTTCCCTTTCTGGATCAGTCCATCACTATCGTGTCCAGCAGCACGATCATTGCCTACAGCCTGTACACCTTCTCGGCGCCTAATCTTCCCTCGAATCACCTCATGATGCTGACGATTCCTTTCGTCCTTTATGGAATTCTGCGCTATCTTTACCTAGTTCAAGTGGAAGGCTCCGGGGGTTCCCCGGAAGATCTTTTGCTAACCGACCGCCCCCTTCAAATCACGATTGCACTGTGGGGAATTGCGGTGTTGGTCGTCTTCTATGCTTTTCCGGCCAAGTGAAATATCATGCCCGCTATTTCCGCTACTGCTCCGGCGAAAGTTATCCTATTTGGTGAACACACGGTCGTATATGGTCATCCGGCAATTGCAGCCCCAGTTACCGGGCTAGAAGCGCGCGTAACGATCACCGCTCAACCCGGTCCCTCTAAGCCGCCTTTCATCGAAGCCCCTCAGATTGGATTGAAAACCACGCTAGACCATCTTCCTTTGGAACATCCCATTGCCCTTGCCTTTAATCTGGTCGCGGAGGTATTGAAACTCGATCACTGGCCAGCCTTGCGCCTTCGCTTAACGTCCTCTATTCCGGTCGCATCGGGTATGGGGTCAAGTGCCGCGACCGCTATAGCCCTGATCCGTGCCCTGTCAACATTTGTAGGGCACCCACTACCTGACCCGCAGGTCTGCAAACTCGCCTATCGCATTGAACAGCATCACCATGGTACACCTTCGGGGATTGATAACACTGTCATTACTTATGCCCGCCCCATCTTTTTTATCCGTGGTCAACCCATTGAGTTTCTCACCTTCCCTATGACTCTTCATTTGATCATTGGCGATACGGGAATAAAAGGATTAACCCGCGAAGCCGTGGCCGGTGTTCGTCAGCGGAGGGAACAAAACCCCACCTGGTATGACGATCGTTTTAAAGCGATTGGTGAACTCACCCGACAAGCCAAAAGAGCCCTGACCGAAGGACAAGTTGACGAGGTCGGCAGATTGATGGTTCAAAACCACCACTTACTCACTGAAATCGGTGTCTCGTCGCCCGAGTTAGACCGTCTCGTTCAAGCGGCACTATCGGCGGGGGCTCTGGGTGCTAAATTATCCGGGGGTGGCCAAGGGGGGATCATGATTGCATTAGTGAAGCCTGAGGATAGCACCCAGGTCGAACAGGCCCTACGCCAAGCGGGTGCTGTCAATGTCTTTTCCGTGGTTATTCGTACCACCCAAACACGATAACGGATGGCACCTTATGGATGCGCTTTACTTCCTCAAACTGGGTGGTTCGCTGATTACCGAAAAGCACCGCGCCTCTACCCCCCGCCTGGATGTTATTCGGCGTCTGGCGTCCGAAATTGCCCAGGTACGGGCAGAAAACCCGGCCTTACACCTTGTCCTAGGGCATGGTTCAGGCTCATTCGGACACTTCGCCGCTAAAAAGCACAACACCCATCTGGGGGTATCCACTCCCGAACAATGGCAAGGTTTCCTGGAGGTCTGGTGGCAAGCGCGGGCACTCAACACCCTGGTGGTTGAGGCGCTGTTACAATCCGGCCTCCCTGTCATCGCCTTTCCACCTTCCTCAACGATTCTGTGCCAAGACGGGCATGTCGCGCGATGGGAAATTGAGCCGCTTCAGCGCGCCCTCAATGCCGGTCTTATCCCCGTCGTCTACGGGGATGTGGTCTTTGATACCGAACTTGGGGGCACCATCCTCTCCACGGAACGTCTGTTTATTGAACTCATCCCTTACTTAAAGCCTTCGCGCCTTCTTCTCTGTGGACAAGAAGAAGGCGTGTGGGCAGATTTTCCTCTGCGCCAGCGATTAATCTCACACCTCACCCCTGATAATCTGGCTGAAGTATTACCGGCCCTGGCCGGCTCGGAGGCCCCTGACGTAACCGGAGGGATGCTTGCTAAAGTGCATTTGATGCTCCAAGTTGTTCGACAATATCCTAGCCTAGAGGCAGTGATCTTCTCTGGTGAGCACCCCAATAACCTGGTGCAGGCATTGCGCGGTTGCGCCGTAGGCACACGGATTTCTTTATAGAATGGAGGCCGTTATGCTTTTAACCCGTGAGATGTTGGAAGAGATTGAAGACCGCAATCTCGCTCCCTATGGGTTTCGTAGTAAGTATTCCCGTGGACGCTTTTATGCCGAAGATGAGCCAGAATATCGCACAATATTCCAGCGCGACCGTGATCGCATTCTTCACACCACCGCCTTCCGACGCCTTGAATATAAAACACAAGTGTTCATCACCTACGAAGGTGACTACTACCGCACTCGGCTCACGCATACCCTCGAAGTCGCCCAAATTGCGCGCACCATCGCGCGGGCTCTGGGTGCTAACGAGGACCTCACCGAAGCCATTTGTCTTGCGCACGACCTTGGTCATCCCCCTTTTGGTCACTCGGGAGAGACGGCTCTAGCCCGTCTGATGAAAGACCACGGCGGTTTTGATCACAATCGTCAATCGTTCCGGATCGTCACAGAGCTCGAACGGCGCTACCCAGATTTTCCCGGCCTCAACCTATCCTGGGAAGTGCTTGAGGGAATCGTCAAGCACGAAACAGAATACGACAAAGCCGAAGCGCGAAATTTCAATCCCGAACTGCGCGGGCATTTGGAAGCCCAGATCGCAAACGCAGCCGATGAACTCGCCTACACCGCTCACGATTTGGATGACGGTCTCCGTTCAGGTTTGATCAGCCCAAGCATGCTTGACGGACTTGAATTATGGGAACTGTTGAAACACAGCATTGGTTGGGATGGCAAAACTCTGGATGAAATGACCCGCCATCGCCTGATTCGCCGTCTCATCGGACTGGAAGTCACCGATTTGGTCCACGCCACCCACCAACGGTTGTTGGAGAGCGGCGTGCAATCCGTGGACGAACTCCAACGTTTGCCTTATAATGTAGTGAGTTTCAGCGCGGAGTTTATCCGTCGCAACCGCCAATTAAAAGATTTTTTATTCATTAACTTGTATCGTCATTACCGCGTTGTCCGTATGGCCGTAAAGGCGGAGCGCCTGATCAGCGATCTTTTCTATGCATATTGTTCTGAGCCCACCATTCTGCCCGGCCACATTCAGCAGTTGATCGAACAGCGCGGGTTAGAAAGGACAGCATGTGACTATATCGCTGGCATGACCGACCGCTTCGCCATCGAGGAATACCAGAAACTTTTTGCCCCGCTCACCCTTCCATAAGGGAGAGCGGCCATGTAAGCGGTCAGGTCTAAAAATTACTGTGTAATGAATTTTTAGCGGAGAGGTGTTGAACCATGTCCGATGTGCATTATTTGACGGCTGAAGGCTATCAACGGATGCAACAGGAATTAGAATATTTGAAGACAACCGTCCGTCAGCAATTGGCGCAACGGCTGCGCGCCGCAATCCAGCAAGGCGACCTTTCGGAAAACGCCGACTACATTGCGGCCAAAGAGGAACAGGGCTTCATTGAAGGGCGCATCCAGGAATTGGAACAAGTCTTACGCAACGCGGTCATCATTGACCACACCGAGAAAAAGGCTAACGAAATCAGCATTGGACATGTGGTGACCGTCCAGGAGGGGAATTTTCCCCCCGAAACGTATCATCTGGTTGGCCCCAAAGAAGCCGACCCGCTCAATGGGCGCATTTCCCATGAATCGCCTATCGGCAAAGCCTTGCTAGGCAAGAAAGTGGGTGACGAAGTGATCGCAGAAACCCCGGGCGGGACAATTCGCTTAAAGATCCTCAAGATTGAATAGACCCACAGGATAGACGAAAAAGCCCCCGTAAAAAAATGGGGGCTTTTTCGTTTAGCAATATCGTATGCAGTAGAATGATTAGGCCTGCTTCTGCCACACCGAAAGTTCAATCGTGATGCGTTCAAAGTAACTATCCGGCGGTAATGCCCCACCCCCCAATACCAGATCCGCCACGTGGGCTTCCATAACTAGTGTATTGGCTTCCAGCGTAATCCGCTGACCAGGCTCAACCTGAATCAATTCACCCTTGGATTCCAGCCGCTGGCGAATAGCCGGGTCATTGTAAGCGTGGGGGGTCATCAAGACTTTGGTAACCGTTTGGTAATCGTTCTTGTCAAACAGCCACACTTCCAACGCTGTGACCCGCTTGGGCTCACCCACGCCAATGGTATCGGAGATGCCCACACCACATTCCCCGAGGAACTCGCCCGCCGGAGAATCAATGCTGAACGAGTCGTCATACAGGTCATCCCCAAGCACATAGGTGGTCATAAATTGGGAGATCGGTGGTTGCTGCCCTTGAGCGGCGTAATCCGTAGGTTCAGCCTGCCGACTATATTCACGTGCCTGACTTACCACTGAGGGTGTCGTTGGCCCACCCCGCTGGCGGCGGAAGACCAATAATAAATACACCAGAACCCCACCCACGGCTAGAGTCACCAGACATAACACAATGACCAAACCCACCCCCGAGCTACGCGGGGCAGCAGCGGGTTGTTCTGTACCCGGGGTAACCGCCGGCAACGGCAACACCGGTCCTTGCAAAGCGGCGCGGAACTGATTGATATCGCTCTCGCTCAAGTTGCATTGACCGGGTTTCAATGCCGCCAACAACGCCTCACCTTCTTCCCCTAAGAGTTCAAAGCGTGCCCTTGCATTAACCTGATTTTGGTTCTTGACATACGAATCAATGACCATGCATAAATAGTCCGTCTTCAGGTCGGGGCGCAAATGGCGCGGTTCGGCGTTAATCCACCGCACTGGCCACAGCCACCATCCCAGAATCGGTAGGCCGATGATTAAACCCAGGACGAAACCACTCACTGCCGCAACGATTGGGTTTTTCAAACGCTCACGCAGCATCTCCATCATGATCTTCTCTCCTACTAGCGGGCTAGTTCAGTCCGGTGGCCGGCTCGTCATTATTGTAGGTCAAGTCCCAGATTAACGCAACCGCCGCCGAACCTGATTTTGGGATTTGTGGCTTTTCGATGCAAGATTCATGCCGATTCAGCCGCCTTTTCCCCAAGTTTTTCCAATAAAAAGGTTTCGTTACAACGGATACATTGCGCTTCACGTTTGTTAGCCTCTACCAGTAGCCCTCCACAGGCCGGACACGGCGTAGACAAGGGGCGTTTCCACGATGTAAACTGGCATTGGGGATAGTTCAAACAGCCATAAAACACACGCCCACGCCGCGTCTTGCGTATCACCAATTCGCCCCCGTCCTCCGGGCAAAGCACGCCCAACTTCTCCAGCCAGGGTTCGGTATAGCGGCAGGTGGGAAAATTACTGCAACTGATAAATTTTCCAAAGCGACCATAGCGAATGACCAACGGGTGACCGCATTGTGGGCAGTCCCGTCCCACCGGTTCCAGGTCCATCTTACTCACCGGGATCTCCGCCTGGGCTTTTCTGACCTGCGGCGCGAACGAATCGTAGAACGTGCGGATAACATCCGTCCAGGCCCGTTGCCCCGAGGCAATTTCATCCAAATCTTCCTCCATCCGTGCCGTAAAACCGATATCCACAATATCCGGGAAATGCTGTACCAGCAAGTCATTGACCAGCCGTCCCGTTTCAGTGGGTATCAAGCGCTTATTTTCACGTACCACATACCCCCGTTCCTGAATAGTAGACAGAATAGGGGCATAGGTCGAGGGACGTCCAATGCCGTATTCTTCTAAAGCCTGAACTAGAGACGCCTCGGTATAACGTGGCGGGGGTTGGGTAAAGTGTTGCTCAGGTAGCACACGCACTAAATGCTGAGGCTGTCCTTCTTGAATCCCTGCCGGAATGCGCACATTCTCATCCTCTTCGCTTTCCTTCTGGTCCTCATCCCGGGCTTCTTCATACAGCACCAGAAATCCAGGGAAGCGTACACTGGAACCCGAAGCGCGGAAAAGGAAGAGATGATTCTCATGTTTACCTTCCACGTCCACCGCCAGGGTATCCAAAACAGCCGCTTCCATCTGAGAAGCGACAAACCGCTGCCAGATTAACTGATAGAGTTTAAATTGTTCTGACGTCAGGTACGGCTTTACCTTCTCGGGCGTACGAAAGACCGAGGTAGGACGAATTGCCTCGTGGGCTTCCTGCGCCGCCACCGCTCGGGTGCGATAATAAGGTGGTGACGGGGGCAGAAAAGCCTCACCGAAAGTGCGGCGAATGTAATCCCGCGCTTCACGTTGCGCCAATTCCGAGACATTGGTCGAATCGGTACGCATATAGGTAATCAAACCGGTCGAACCGCCTTCGCCGACATCCAAACCCTCATAGAGTTGCTGAGCAATCATCATCGTCCGACGGGGCGTAAACCCCAAGCGCCGTGAGGCCTCTTGTTGCAAGGTGCTGGTGATAAAAGGTGCCGATGGGCGTCGGCGGCGTTCACCGCGCTTTATCCTTGCGATGGTGTAATTTGCCCGCTCCAATTGCGCGACAACTTTCTGGGTTTCAGCCTCGTTAGGAAGGTTTACCTCTTGGTCATCTATGCGCATCAAGCGGGCCACAAAGGATTGTTGCAACCCCTCAGGGAGAAACTCCGCCCGGATCGTCCAATACTCCTGGGGAACAAAGGACTCAATCTCGCGCTCTCGTTCTACCACCAAACGCAGTGCCACCGACTGCACCCGCCCTGCCGAGAGACGACTGCGAACTTTCTCCCATAGCAGCGGGCTCAGGCTGTACCCGACTAACCGGTCTAGCACGCGCCGCCCCTGCTGGGCATTGACCAGATTCATATCAATCCCACGTGGATGAGCGAAAGCCTCCTGAATTGCCGGTTGGGTAATCTCGTGAAACACGACCCGCTTGGCAATCTTCGGATCAATCTCAGCCGCTTCAAGCAAGTGCCAGGCGATCGCCTCCCCCTCACGATCAGGGTCGGTTGCCAGGTAAACCTCTTCCGCCTCTTTGGCTAAGGCTTTGATCTCCTTAACCACCGCCCGCTTTTCATTCGGCACGCGGTATTTGGGCTTGAAGTTGTTCTCAATATCCACAGAGAGTTCAGAGCGGAGAAGATCCCGCACATGCCCCACCGAGGCCTTTACGGTATAGCCTTTGCCCAAAAAACGCCCCACCGTCTTGGCTTTGGCCGGCGATTCGACGATCACCAGTTTACCGTTCCGACGCGGTGCGGGCGCGGGGGCAGGATCAAGACCCGCATGCATCTCCGTAGCCCCCATGCGGGTCATCTTCGTCCCACAAACCGGGCAAATACCCGTCGTCACCGGTCGCCCGGCTTTATTAAATCCGGGTTGAGGATCTTTCATTTCACGTTTGGTTTTACAGCGAACACAATAGGCTTCCAAGGCTCACTCCTCACAGATAATGGGTTTTCCCGTTTTGCGAGAGAATTTTAACAATTTCGCGCACTTTTTGGGCTTGGGAACGCTTACAAATCAATAACACATCGGGAGTATCCACAATAACCAAATCCTCTATCCCAATGGTCGCAATCAATCGCTTGGATTGATCTGAAAGCAACAACGAATTGCGCGTTTCCAGCAAGAGCGTCTCATCGGCTAAAACCAAGTTGCCGGCTTCATCCGCAGGCAACACCTCAAACAGAGAGTCCCAACTACCCACATCGTTCCATCCCAAGCCTTCTGCCGGCAAGACCGCTACGCGATCCGCTCGTTCCATAATCCCGTAGTCAATCGTCTCAGGTTTAATTTGCGGCCATAAGTGCTCAAAGAGGGTCTGTCCATCCGCTTCCCCCCATCTCTCTCCAATCTGATGCAATAAAACAGCCAACTCTGGCATGAAGCGCTCAAATTCCTCTAAAATGCGGTCCACCCGCCAGATAAACATGCCCGAATTCCAGTCAAAGCCGCCCATTTCCAGCATGGCCTGGGCGGTAGCCGCATCGGGCTTCTCTTTGAATCGCACCACCCGGTAGTAAGGCAAACCATCCTGTTCGCCCAGTGGTTCACCTCGCTGGATATATCCATAGCCCGTCGCCGGATAAGTGGGAAGCACCCCCAGGGTCACCAGATAACCTTCCTGGGCAACTTTATACGCCGCCCGCAATAGGCGCTGAAAATAGGGCGTATTCTGGATCACATGGTCTGCCGTCAATACCGCCATAACGCTGTGGGGATTCTGCCGGGCCAGCACTGTGGCCGCCAATCCAACCACTGAGGCGGTTCCCCTTGGCATAGGCTCCAACAGAAAATTCTGGGGCAAGAGATGGGCTACTTGTTCTTGCAGCAGAGGCGCCTGATCCCGCGCTGTTACAACCAGGATGCGTTCCGGGGGAAATAATCCCTCCAAGCGCTCCACAGCTTGTTGGAAGAGGGTACGCTCACTTCCCAAGCGCAACATCTGCTTCGGGCGAGCCTGACGGGAGAATGGCCACAATCGTGTGCCACCCCCGCCGGCCATAATGACGGCATAATAATCTTGCATAAGCGTTTATCCTCCCACGTAGAACCCACCATCTTCGCGCAAGACAGTGAAATTTGTACCTCCCAAGTTGCGCACTAGACCCTTTAATTCCATCATCGCCAAATTAGCAACAACCTTTTCAGCCCCAAGGCCAGAGAGGAAACAAATCTCATCTACTGACAATACCTGATCTCCCATTACCCTGAGCAGGGTGGCTTCAATCTCATTACCGGGTAATAAAGCTCGCACCACCTGCTGGTGCTGTACTTGGGCAATATCCAGCACTTCTAGCACATCCTCCGCCTGTAATAAGGGGCGGGCACCGTTTGCAATCAGACGGTTCGTCCCTTTGGAGGCCGGAGAATGAATGTTTCCGGGCACTGCAAAGACCTCACGCCCCTGCTCTGCCGCAAAGGTTGCTGTGATCAATGCCCCGCTCTTTTCTCCCGCCTCGACGACTACGGTCGCCATGGACAAACCGGAGATAATGCGATTGCGCGGGGGGAAGTTATTGGCTTCCGGCGGCGTGCCGGGCGGATAATCGCTGATTAACGCCCCCTGCTGAAGGATGCGATCCGCCAAGCGCCTATGCTCTGCCGGATAGACAACATCCACCCCATTACCCAGAACGGCCAGCGTACGTCCTCCAGCATTGAGGGTCGCTTCATGGGCTAAAGCATCCACCCCCCTCGCTAAACCGCTGACCACCGTTACCCCATGATGGGCTAACGTTACGGCCAGTTGCTCGGTTACTTTACGCCCATAAGCACTCACTTGGCGAGTTCCCACCACGGCTACTGCCACTTGATCTGCGTTAAGTAGGGTACCTCGCACATAAAGTACCGGCGGGGGCTGGTCAATGTTTTTCAACAAGAACGGATAATCCTCATCCTCCCAGGTAATCACCCGAATCTCTTCTTGGATGAGCGTTTCCGCCACTTTTTCGAGGTTCAAAGTCTTGCGCGTATGAAGCACCGCCTCAACTAGGCGCGGCGCTAAACCTGCGGCGCGCAAGGCATCAGGGGAAGCCTTCCAGGCGCGCTCGAGATCGCCAAAATAGTCCAGAAGCGCCCGCATCCGAACCGCCCCAATGCCCTTAACATGATTAAATGCGACCCAATAAATCCGCGTGTCCATCGGGCTATAGCCACTCAGGGGGATTGACAATCAGGCGATGGGTTTCCAGATCCACTTCTAAAATGACCCCCTCGATTACGGGCAACAGGATCTCCCGTCCCTGCTCATCGCGCACCACATAAACATCGTTAGCGCCAGTCTCTAAGATCTCGGTGAGCACCCCTAAGGAATGACCCTCCCGGTCAAAAACCATGAGGCCCAACAACTGATGATGGTAATACTCCCCTTCCGGTAGGGGTGGCAGCTCATCCGCGCGCACATAGAGGTATTGATTGCGAAATGCTGCAACTTGATCGCGATCTTCAAACTCTTCAAAGGCAATCAATACCGCTTGCAGCGCCGGTCGCACCGAACGGATTTGCACCGGCAGGTGCTCTTCTCCTAAGTAAAGCCGCTTGCCGGGCACCAGGCGCTCCGGGAAATCGGTTAATAGATCCATTAACATCTCCCCCCGCACCCCATGCGGACGACGGATGTAACCTACCGCCAAGAACACAGGCTCGCCTAAAGGGAGCGAGCCTGTGTTGTCCCTTTGCAAGTGGCGTTTACGAGGATGGGAAGGATTCCTTCTCACCGCGGGTCTACGACATCCAAGGTCGCCTGTTTACCTTCCCGAGCGGCGGCGACACGCAGAAGGACGCGCATAGCATTCGCCACGCGCCCGTTTTTACCAATGACCCGGCCCATGTCTTGTTTAGAAACGTGCAGTTCAACCCTCACACGGTTAGCCCCAAGTCGTTCCTGCTTAACCTCGACTTGGGAAGGGTCATCTACGAGCGCACGGGCGATATATTCCACCAGGTCTCTCACGTTAATCCCCTCTCTGCATCCATTTAGGCGCGTGATGTAGCAACGGGTTTCGTCTTCGGGCTTACTTTGCGGCTGGCATAGTAAGCCTCAGCCTCAGCCAGCAAGGCCTCCAATGACTCACCAGCCTTATAACGCGCATAACGATCCAGCAAGCCCACACTACGGAAAATTTTCTCGACCGCTTCAGTCAATTGGGCGCCCTTGCTCATCCAGTCAAAAACCCGATCTTCTTTTACTTGGATAGTAAAAGGCTCGGTGCGCGGATTGTAAAAGCCCAAAATTTCCAGAAAGCGCCCATCGCGCGGCATTTCTTTATCCGCCGCCACAATGCGATAACTAGGTTGACCACGAGCACCAACACGACGCAAACGAATTCTGACCATGTGAGAAATCTCTCCTCTTATTTAGTTGTTGATCTTAGAATTTCAATCTATGTTTATCCTATTCTATCATCAGAGGTCACCGAAAAGTGAGGGGCGCGGAAGGAAGCGCGAGTCTTTTCGGCTCTCCTCTATCCCAACAGGCGCGAGAGACCTCTCCCACCTGTTTTTTGCAGTGTCTTGAACAATCGCTGGGCATCCCGAAACTGCTTAAGCACTCGATTGACATCCTGAACATCCGTGCCTGAGCCGCGAGCAATGCGCCGCCGTCGGCTGGCATTGAGGATTTCCGGGTGCAGGCGTTCTTCCTTCGTCATTGAGTTGATAATGGCTTCGGTGATCTTTAAGTTGCGCTCGGCTTCCTCGGGAGAGATAGCCCGTGCCATCTGCCCCATACCGCCGGGCAACATTTCCAACAATTGATGCAGGGGCCCCATCTTGCGAATCTGGCGCAACTGTTGTGCAAAGTCCTCCAGGGTAAATTGCCCTGAAAGCATGCGCTCGGCTTGCTTTTGGGCTTCTTGTTCATTATAGGCGGCTTCGGCCCGCTCAATCAGCCCAATGACGTCACCCATGCCCAAAATGCGCGAAGCCAGTCGGCGCGGGTCATAGACTTCAAGGGCCTCAATCGCCTCACCGGTACCTAGGTATTTGATCGGCACTCCGGTCACCGCGCGGATAGAAATCGCCGCTCCGCCACGGGCATCGCCGTCCATCTTGGTAAACATCAACCCGGTCAACGGGATGACCTGCTGGAAGCCGGTAGCGACATTAAGCGCTTCTTGCCCGATCATAGCGTCCACCACCAGCAAGGTTTCGTTAGGGGTCACCTTCTGGATGATGGCACGCAATTCATCCATCAAGGCGTCATCCAACTGCGAACGACCAGCCGTATCAACGATGAGGACGGTGATCCCCCCTTTTTGGGCTTGTTCAAATGCCCGCGCCACCAACTGGGGAGGTTTTACGCCGCTTTCATAATAAACCGGCACACCGACCCGCTCACCTAAGGTCTGCAATTGTTTGATGGCTGCAGGGCGATACGGGTCTGCCGCCACCAGCATGACACGTTCACCCTGGGAGCGCAATTGGGCGGCCAGTTTGGCCGCGGCAGTGGTCTTGCCGGAACCCTGCAACCCCACCAACATGATCACCCGCGGTTTTGGACCGCTGAGATTCAGGCGCGCCGGTTCCCCCAAGGTAGCAATGAGTTCTTCATGGACGATTTTGATGACTTGCTGAGCCGGGTTTAAGGCTCGCGAGACCTCGTGCCCAATTGCCCGTTCACGCACCCGGGCAATGAAGTCCTTGACCACGCTGTAATGAACATCAGCCTCTAAAAGCGCCAGACGCACCTCACGCATAACGGCATCCACATCCGCCGGGGTGAGTTTGCCACGGCGGCGCAATTCTTTAAAGATGCCTTCCAATTTCTGCGTTAACGCCTCAAACATAAAACCAGATCCTGTGCCTCTCCGCTTTTTAACGCAACAAACCATCGCCCCTATCCGGGGCGTTAGCGAGGATGATTTTATATGGGTTAGAGCGATTGGTCAAGGGAAAACCCGACCCATGCATTCTTCTAGCCTAATGAGGGCTGAGTTCTCACAGTAGTCACTACCTCGTCCAATGAGAGCAGCGTTTGAGTCCCAGTCTGGAGGTCTTTAAGCGCTACCTTGTTCTGCGCTAACTCATCCGGGCCGGCGATAACCACGTAACGAATGCCGGCGCGATGGGCGTACCGCATCTGTTTGTCCAATTTAACGGCCTCGGTATAGCCGATCACCCGCAATCCAGCCTCACGCAAGGCTTGGCTGATCTCTAAGGACTTAAGCAAATGCTCATGATCGAACACCGTCACCAGCACCTCTGCCGGGGCCGGATTCCAGGTTGGGAGCAAGCCATATTTCTCGAGAATCAGCGTAATCATGACATCACCCATAGCAAAACCAACCCCCGGCAACGGTTCGCCCCCCACGTCCGCGACCAGGTTATCGTAATGTCCTCCCCCTAAAATGGCGCGGCCTTCCTTATCCATATCACGCCCTTCAAATACCGTGCCGGTGTAATATTCCAAACCGCGAATGATTTGAGCATCAAAGTGCACATAGTCTGCGGCCCCATAAGCCTTTAGTGCCGCAAATACCCTTTGTAATGAGGGGGACTCGCGCCATAAATCTTTAGCATCGAGCACTCGCTTAAGATCATCCAACTGAGCCGGTTGCAAGCCCACAGAAAGGGCATACTCTTCCCAAGCCCCAGGGGACATCTTATCGCGCCGATCAATGAGGCGAAAAACCTCGCGATGGCGCTCAGGCGCAATGCCCAAACCGTTCAAAAGAGTTTCCATCAAATGGCGATCATTGACAAAGATCCCCACCTGGTTAGGGGTCAGTCCCACTCGGCGGAAGAATGTCACACAAAGCGCAATCAATTCCGCATCGCTTTCGGGGGAGTTCGCCCCGATCAAATCGGCGTTCCACTGGAAAAATTCGCGGGTTCGCCCTTTCTGCGGTCGCTCGTAACGCCAGAAGGGACCAAACGACCACCACCGCAGAGGATAGACCAGTTGTTTCTGGCGCTGTGCTACCATGCGGGCCAGCGTGGGCGTTAACTCCGGGCGCAAGGTAATCAGTTCGCCCCCGCGATCCGGAAACACAAAGGCCTGTTCTTTGACCAGTTCCTCGCCTGATTTTGCGGCATAGAGTTCAAGCCGTTCCAGGAAAGGCCCATCATACTCTTGATAACCGAAAGAGGCCGAAACTTCTCCAATAACCCGATACAGCCAAGCGCGTATCGCCATCGCCTCAGGATAGAAATCTCGGGTACCTTTGACTGCCGCAACTACCGTTCCCATGACGTCATCCTTCTCGCACAAATTCGTATGTCTCGAATTTTAGCACACTCTGCGCTTTTCCCCTCCCTCCCTAAGTGATAACCCGATAAGAATCCCTTTTTACAGGCTCAATGATACAATGTTATTGATTGCAACAGGTTCGTTTGACGTTATCAAGCCCACTTGTGAAAATAATCCCAAAGCAGATCTAAGAGGCACGAGCCATGGAACTCAAGCAAGTGATCGAAATCCTCAACGGAACCGTATTGACGCCCTCAGCCAATCTTAACCGTCAGGTCAAAGGTGGGGTTGGCGCCGACTTGATGAGCGATGTTCTTTCTTCAACCCAGCCCGAAGCCGTGCTCCTCACCGGGTTGTGTAACCCCCAGGTCGTTCGGACGGCGGTGATGGCGGATATCACCGCCATCGTCTTGGTACGCGGCAAGCGCCCCCCAACCGAGACCCTCCAACTGGCCGAGAACGAAGGGGTACCCATCATTTCTACCCGTTATGGCATGTTCGAGGCTTGCGGCCGTCTCTTCCAAGCCGGGTTGCCCTGCCTGGAACGTCCGGTCAACGGCGAATAGATGACTCCATCTCAAAGGTGATGACTCTTGAGTTATAGGCATGAGTGAGAGTTTACTTTCGGCCTCCCGTGTGATTACCGACAAAGTTGCAGAGAATATCAGCCGCGTCGAAGAACTGGCCTATGAAATTCGGGTGCGCGAGGTGATGACCAGTCCGGTCATCACCATGCAGCCAAATGACACGATGCAAACCGTCCTTGAAACGTTTCGCCAGGCGCGCATTTCAGGGGCCCCCGTACTAGAAGACGGCCACTTAATTGGCTTGGTCAGCATCGAAGACCTTATCCGCTGTCTTCTCAAACAAGATCTGGCCGCGCCGGTACGCCAGTACATGACTCTCAACCCGGTGGTGGTTAAAGGGGATGACTCGGTTATCGAAGCGCTCAAAGTGTTCGTTAGCAAGAAGTTTGGACGCCTGCCTGTGGTGGACAATTCCGGTCACCTGATCGGCATCCTGACAAAAGGCGATATTACTCGCGGCCTGTTGCGTGCCCTGGAGCGCGATTATCAATCTGAAGAGGTTCGCCGCTACCGTGCTAGCCATTTGTTTGAGGATATCGAATCCGAACGCACCAGCCTGATCTTGCGCTACAACATCAAACAGGGCGATTTTGAACACGGTGGGGAGGCCTCTGCCAAAATCAAGCGCGCACTTCTCCGCCTAGGCGCTTCACCACAAATTGCACGTCGCTGTGGGATTGCCGTTTACGAAGCCGAAATGAATCTCATCATCCACACCACCGAAGGAGGGGTCATCCGCGCCGAGATCGAACCGCACCAGATTTCAATTGATGTCTATGACTATGGTCCCGGAATTCGCGATGTGGAACTGGCCATGCAGCCCGGTTATTCCACTGCGAGCGAAAAGGTGCGCGAGATGGGTTTCGGCGCCGGCATGGGGCTGGTCAACATAAAGCGCTGTGTGGATTGGATGAAACTCGAATCAGAATGGGGCAAGGGAACGCGCTTAAGGATGAAAATCTACTTGCCCCCCCCTCATACGCACAAGAAAGAAGAGGTCCCCTCCGCCGCAGCATGATATCCTAAACCATATTAGGAGGTCTGAATGCACCTAAGACAAATTGTGGATGCGCTTCATCTCAATGTCTTGACCCAACCCGTTAATTTAGAAGAGGTAGAACCGACCGGGGGCTATGCCTCAGATTTGCTCTCCTGTGTCATGAGCGGTGCCCAGCGAGGCAACCTGTGGGTAACCCTCCAATCGCATTTGAACATTGTGGCTGTGGCGGCTCTGCTGGATCTGGCCGCCATTATCATTACCGAAGGGGCTCAACCTGATCCGGCTACTCTGGAAAAGGCCGAACAAGAGGGCGTTATTCTCCTTTCGACACCTCTCCCCACCTATACTGTGGTCGGAAGACTGTGGGAATTGGGTATCCGTAACCCCGAAACGACTCCCTAAACAGATCGGAGACAGACGCGTTGGCTACGTTTCGCGCTGACTTGCACGTGCACACGGTGCTCTCGCCGTGCGCTGAGATTGAGATGATCCCCCCACTCATTGTCGCTGAGGCTTTGGAGCGCGGAATCACGCTGATTGCGATTACCGACCATAATGGTACCGCTAATATTAGCGCTGTGCAGGAGGCTGCCGCAGGTAGCGGATTAACCGTCCTTCCGGGTATGGAGTTACAGACTCGTGAGGATATCCATGTGCTTTGCCTTTTTGACACGCTTGAGCAAGCCCAGGCCTGGCAAGCCCTGGTGGATCAGGCCCTACCTCCTCTAAGGAACCAACCCGAATATTTCGGCGATCAACTGATCGTAGATAAAGAAGGCGATTTTATTGCCCGTGAGGAACGCTTGCTTTTGGTGGCTACTTCCTTTTCGTTAGAGGAGGCCTGGCAAAGGGTTACGGATCTAGGTGGTCTTTTCATCCCCGCTCACGTGGATCGTAAAACTTTTGGTCTCATTGAGACTCTGGGATTCGTGCCCCCCACGCTCCCGATTGAAGCCCTCGAAATCTCGCGCCACCTCAAACCCAACCAAATCCCCTCACGTTTGCCTCAAATCAGCGGCTATCCTCTGATTCAAAGCGGCGACGTGCACCGCCTGGAAGAGTTTCTGGGCAGCACATTTTTTGAGATGGACGCTCCCACCATTGCCGAGATTCGCATGGCGCTGCGCGGGGAAAAAGGACGATCCTGCCGGATTCTTTCCACCACCACCGTTCCCAGTGCGACGGATTGTTAATTTTTTCACATTGTTACACCTTTCATGATAAGATAATGACATTTGGTAATTCTGATCAGGGGGGAAACTCGGTAAACTCATCACAGTAGAGGAAAATTTTTAAGGTTTTTTATACCCGATTTGTCTATTGGAGTTTCCCATGAGCCTGGCAACTGCAGAGAAAACCAAAATTCCACCTACCGATCCACTCGCCGATCCGGAAAAGAAGCGCGTAATTGACGAGATCCTTGAAAAGAACAAGGATCTGCCAGGGGCATTGATGGTGATCTTAAATGAATTACAGTCCCGCATCGGCTACATTTCGAACCCCATGCAGCAGTATGTAGCCGACGCCTTGCATATCCCGGTCAGCAAAGTGCACGGCGTGGTGACGTTTTACTCCTTTTTCACCACCACCCCGCGTGGTCGGCACACGATTAAATTCTGTATGGGTACAGCGTGCTACGTTGGCGGCACGCCCCAATTGATTGAAAAAGCCAAGTCACTCCTGGGGATTGAACCGGGCCAAACCACCTCTGACGGCAACATCACACTTGAGTTGTGCCGCTGTGTGGGGGCCTGCAGTCAAGCCCCGGTGGTTGTGGTGGATGATCAAATCGTGGGACGGGTACGCCCGAACAAATTCCCGCAGATTCTGCGCCCGTTGCAATCGCAGTAATTTCTGTCAACGACGATGAAAGAACTTGCGCTACACCTCTTGGACATTGCTGAAAACAGCCTGGCGGCCGGGGCTCGTCACATCACCATCAAGGTGATCGAGGATACCCTGAACGACCGCCTGACCATGGAGGTGTGTGATGACGGCAAAGGAATGGATGCCAAAATGGTCGCCCGCGTTATAGATCCTTTTGTAACCACACGCACCACCCGCAAAGTGGGCTTGGGGATTCCCCTACTCAAAGCGGCGGCCGAGGCTTGTAATGGTTCTTTGACCATTGAATCCGAGGTCGGAAAAGGCACTTGTGTCCGCGTGGTTTTTCAGCGCAGTCACATTGACCGCATGCCCTTGGGCGACCTGGCCGGCACCTTCCTGACCCTTCTGGTGGGCAACCCTCACGTTGATTGGACGTTTATCTATCAAGTAGACGAACGCGTTTACACGTTTGAGAGCGCACCCGTGCTCGAAGTGTTGCAAGGGGTGCCTTTAACCGAACCGGCTGTCTTATCCTACCTGCGTCAAGAATTGGAAGAAGGTATCCACCAAGTTCAGAAACCTGTGACTCTGGAAAAAGCCTCTCAAGGAGTTTAGCCATGCCTACCATCAAAAGTTTGGACGATTTGAAGCGCATTCGTGAAGAAGCCCTGGCCAAGCGGAAGGCCAAAACCACCTCTGGGCAGGTCCAGATTACCGTGGCGATGGGAACGTGCGGCATCGCCGCCGGTGCTCGTGACACGATGAAAGCCATCCTCGAAACCATCGCGGAGAAAAACCTGGAAGGGATCATCGTGACCCAAACGGGTTGTATCGGCTTGTGCGAACGCGAGCCCATCGTGCAGGTTACGGTTGGAGATCAACCCAAAGTGACCTACGGGAAAGTAACCCCCGAGGTAGCACGCCGCATCCTGGAAGAACATGTGCTCAAAGGACAGGTGGTGCAGGATCACGTCGTTCCACTCTAAGTCGCAAGTTTCTAGACACCTTAGCGAAGGTATAGGTTGAGATATGAAATACTACCGGTCACACGTTCTGGTTTGTGTAGATCCCGATTGCTTAAGTCGAGGGGCTCACGACATCGAAGACGCCCTTCAAGATGAACTGGTTGCCCAAGGGTTGATTGATGAGGTGCAGGTGCTGGAGACCTCACGCATTGGCGCCTGCAGTGATGGTCCTGAACTGATGGTTTATCCCGAAGGCGTCCATTATGTCGGTCTCTCGGTGGATGATATTCCCTATTTGGTGGAAGAACACTTCCTCAAGGGGCGGGTGGTCCAAAAGTTCCTCTACACCAAACCCAAATTTGTGGATGAGGAATTGAGTGCCCCTACCCCTAAGGAAGTGCGGGTCGTCCTGCGCAACTGCGGCAAGATTGACCCCCAGAACATCGAGGATTACATTGCCGAAGATGGTTACCAGGCACTGGCGAAAGTGCTCACCGAAATGACCCCGGAGCAGGTGATTGAAGAGATTAAGCGCTCGGGGCTGCGGGGGCGCGGCGGGGCTGGCTTCCCTACCGGACGCAAGTGGGAACTCACGCGCGCCGCGAAGGGCGAACCCAAGTACATTATCTGCAATGCCGACGAGGGTGACCCCGGTGCTTTTATGAATCGCCGCGTGCTCGAAGGCGATCCGCATTCGGTTATCGAGGGCATGATCATCGCCGCCTATGCCATCGGTGCCTCGCAAGGTTACATTTACTGCCGTGCCGAGTATCCCTTGGCCGTCTCGACCCTCAACATTGCCATCCAGCAAGCGCGCAATTTCGGCCTGTTGGGTAAAAACATCCTTGGCACCGATTTCTCATTTGATCTGGAGGTGCGTCAAGGCGCCGGCGCCTTCGTCTGCGGTGAAGAAACGGCATTGATCGCCTCGATTGAGGGACGACGGGGCGAACCGCGCCCGCGTCCACCCTTCCCCGCCCAAAGCGGTCTCTGGGGCAAGCCCACCAACATCAACAACGTTGAAACCTACGCGAACGTGCCTCAAATCATCCTCAAAGGCGCCGATTGGTTTGCCAGCATGGGCACCGAAAAGAGCAAGGGCACCAAGACCTTTGCCCTGGCCGGTGATCTCAACCACACCGGATTGATTGAGGTGCCGTTTGGCATCACCCTGCGTGAAATCGTTTATGACGTAGGGGGCGGTATTCGGGATGGCAAGGCTTTCAAGGCTATCCAAACCGGCGGCCCAATGGGAGGATGTCTGCCCGCCAGTTACTTAGACTTGCCGGTAGACTACGAATCCTTAACTGCCGCCGGATCCATCATGGGTTCGGGCGGGATGATCGTCATGGATGAAGACACCTGCATGGTGGATATCGCCCGCTTCTTCATGGAGTTTACCCAGGATGAATCCTGCGGTAAATGCACCCCCTGCCGCATCGGCACCCGGCGCATCTTAGAGATCCTCACCCGCATTTGCGAAGGCAAAGGGCAAGATGGTGACATTGAGACCCTAGAATATCTATGCGAACAGATTCGCACCAACAGCCTCTGTGGCCTGGGGCAAGGCGCGCCCAACCCGGTAGCGAGCACACTCAAACACTTCCGTGAGGAATATGAAGCCCATATTTATGAGAAGCGCTGCCCGGCCAAAGTCTGCCGTGCCCTGATTCGCTATGAGATTCTGCCCGAAGCCTGCACCGGATGCACCGTATGCGCCCGCAATTGTCCGGTAGGTGCAATCAGCGGGGAGCGCCGCCAGACCCACGTGATTGACCCGGATATTTGCATTCGCTGTGGCATCTGCATGCAAGTCTGCAACTTCAACGCTGTCGTTATTCAGTAACTGTTCTCACCAGCCGGTTGGAGGAGAGGCATGAGTCCTGAAAATAATAACCACAAACAAGAGAAAATCCTGGCCGCGGTGGAAGCCGCGCTGGAACGGTATGGCGCACGGCGAGAAGAACTGATCCCCATCTTGAGCGACATCAATCGCACCCTGGGATATCTCCCCCCAGAGGCACTGAACGAGGTGTCCAAGCGTCTCAAAGAGCCGCACAGCCAGGTGATGTCGGTCGCCAGTTTTTACCAAATGCTCTCCACCAAACCGCGCGGCAAACACGTCGTGCAGTTCTGTGAAAGCGCTCCCTGCCATGTCGTGGGAGGGCGCGAAGTATGGGAAGCCCTGCAAGAACACCTGCACCTCGAGGCAGGCGAAACCAGCCCAGATGGACAATGGACGTTGGTTACCGTTTCCTGCCTGGGATTGTGCAGTGTAGGGCCGGTGATCGTGGTGGATGAAGACGTTTATGGCAACGTAACGCCCGAACGGGTGCCCGAGATTTTAGCCCGCTATCGCTAAGCCGCAGAGGAGGAACGCCATGAAAATGATCCGTTCAATGGTTTTAGTATCTGGCGATGTCATCAGCCTGGAGCGCGGTGCTGAGCAGGTCTTCCAAGCGCTCCAGACGGCCGTTCAGGATTTCGGGCTTAGCGATGAAGTCTCGGTGATGATGATCGGCGATGTGGGTCGTCACGATGCTCTCCCCATGGTCATCGTTTATCCTGAGGCGGTTGTGTACGGGCCGGTTCGCCCCGAAGACGTGCGTTATCTGGTTGAAGAGCACTTGTATAAAGGGCGCATCGCCACCGATTTGCTCGCCCCGGTGCGTGAACTTTCGGGACGCATCGCCTGGGTCGCCGCACGCAAAGGAACGCTACCGGCGGAACAGCGCATTGTTTTACGCCGTGTAGGGTTGATTAACCCCGATGACATCGAGGAATACATCCTCCACGATGGTTACAGCGCGCTGGGCAAAGTCCTGACCGAGATGACCCCTAATGAGGTCATTGAAGAGATTAAAAAATCGGGCTTGCGCGGACGCGGGGGAGCGGGTTTTCCTACCGGCGTCAAATGGTCTTTCGTGGCACGTGAAAAGTCCGAGAAAAAATACATCATCTGCAATGCGGACGAAAGTGAGCCCGGCACGTTCAAAGATCGCATCATCCTTGAAGGCGATCCCCACAGCATTATCGAAGCAATGGCGATCGCCGGTTATGCGGTGGGCGCCGACGAAGGTTATATTTATGTGCGCGGCGAATATCTTCTAGCCCAAGAGCGGCTGCGCCGCGCTATTGAACAAGCGCGCGAAATGGGCTTCCTGGGCAAGAATATCTTTGGCACCCAATTCAATTTCGACATTCACATCCATACGGGTGCGGGAGCCTACATCTGCGGTGAAGAAACCGCGCTGATTGAATCTATCGAGGGCAAGCGCGGACAGCCCCGTTCTCGCCCTCCCTTCCCCACTACCTATGGTTTATGGGGTAAACCCACGGTGGTCAACAACGTCGAGACCCTGGCCAATGTGCCACCCATTCTGCTTAACGGCGCCGATTGGTACCGGCGCTTCGGCACACCCAGCAGTCCCGGCACCAAGGTTTACACCATTCTGGGTAACGTCAACGTGACTGGCGTCATCGAAGTGCCAATGGGCATCACCCTGCGTGAGGTTATCAGCATCTACGCCAAGGGCATGAAAGGTGGTGCCGCGTTCAAACTGGCTCAAACCGGCGGATCTAGCGGATCGCTGATTCCAGCCTCCCTGCAAGATACTCCCATGGATTTCGATTCCTACGCCAAAGCCGGCGTCGCGCTGGGGTCAGGAGCACTGCTGATCTGCGATGAGAACACCTGCGTTGTGGATTTGGTCAAAGTCCTAATGAATTTCTTCCGCAAGGAGTCGTGCGGCAAGTGCAATCCTTGCCGTATTGGTACCCAACGGGCCTATGAGATTATGTGTGCCATTGCCGAGGGCCGCGGCAAGATGGAAGACTTGGATCATCTACTCTGGTTAAGCGAAAACATGTATCTTCTCTCGAACTGTGGGTTAGGCCAGACCGCTGGCACACCCATCAAAGATATGCTCAAGCATTTCCGCGCCGAGGTCGAAGCCCACATTGCGCTTCAGGTTTGCCCTACCGGTGTTTGTAAAATCAAAGCCTTTGCATAACGGTTACATATCACACCCCTATCCTGATAGGAGTTTAGCCGTATGACGATCAATAATGGTTTCACCATAGATGCCTTGATGCCTCCAGAGATGGCACAGAAAGCCGAGGCCATTGGAGTCAAAAAAGCCAATTTAGACTTCTGGTCTATGTTGGCGCTCTCGGTATTAGCAGGTGCGTTTATCGCTCTGGGCGCCATCTTTGCCACCACGGTGAGCGCCGGCTCCACCCTGCCTTATGGTGTCACCCGCCTGCTGACCGGCTTGGTCTTCACCCTGGGCCTGATTTTGGTCATCGTTGGTGGCGCCGAACTCTTTACCGGTAACAATTTGATCATCATGGCCTTTACCAGCGGAAAGGTTACATTAGGGGCTCTGTTACGAAATTGGGTTATTGTTTACATCGGTAACTTCATCGGCTCGGTGGCAACGGCTTTGCTCGTTTTTCTCAGCGGGCAGTATAAGTTCGGCAACGGTGCGGTTGGCTTAAACGCGCTTAACATTGCCAACGCAAAAGTGAATCTGGAATTTGTGCAGGCAATTGCCTTGGGTATCCTGTGCAACGCGCTGGTCTGCCTGGCCGTATGGTTGTGCTACAGCGCCCGCACCACTACGGATAAGATTCTGAGCATTATCCCGCCCATTTCGGCCTTTGTCGCCGCCGGATTTGAACACAGCATCGCCAACATGTACTTTATCCCGATCGGCCTCTTTATCAAACAATGGGCGCCAGCCTCATTCTGGAAACTGCAGGCTCTGGTTGACGCCGGGAAAACACTCGAAAGTTATGCCAACCTGACCTGGAGTAACTTCTTCCTGGCCAACTTACTACCTGTGACCATTGGCAACATCATTGGGGGTGCTTTTATGGTTGGCTTGGTCTATTGGTTCATCTACTTGCGTCATCACCGCTCGTGAATTCGTTGTTGCGAGTTAATGGGAGAGGTGAATATGGTTACGGTAATGATTGACGGAAAAAAATTAGAGGTACCCGAGGGGATGACAGTACTAGAAGCCGCCGCACAGGCCGGCATTACGATTCCTACCCTGTGCTATCACAAAGACCTCAGCCCCCATGGGGGGTGTCGCCTGTGCGTGGTCGAAGTCAAAGGGGCACGCACACCCCTGGCATCCTGCACGCTGCCGGTTAGCGAGGGCATGGAAGTGACTACCGAGTCCCCCGCCTTACGAGAATCACGGCGCACCATTTTACAACTCCTGCTCTCCACTTACCACGATGCGGGTTATGCGAGTAGGGATGGACGTTTCAATGAACTCGAACACTGGGCGCGCGCCTATGATCTAGATCCGGCCTCACTCATGGCAAAAGCGCCGCGTTATCCCATTAATAGCGATCCTAACCCCTTCGTATGGGTGGATTTAAATAAGTGCATCCTGTGCGGGCGCTGTATCCGTGCCTGTGCAGAAGTTCAGGGACGCTTTGTATGGGGATTAGCCGAGCGCGGCTATGAGACCCGCATTGTGGCCGGAATGGATGAAACCATGCTGGAAGCCCGGTGCGAGTCCTGCGGCGCCTGTGTGGCCTACTGCCCCACCGGTGCGCTCGACAACAAACCCTCCGTTGGCGCCGGGGCCCCTGACAAAGTCGTGACGACAACCTGCGCATATTGTGGCGTGGGTTGCCAATTTGACCTCCATGTCAATACGAAAGAGAACCGCATTATCCGCGTCGTCTCCAATCCTAGCGCGCCAGTCAATGGCATGCACTTATGCGTCAAAGGACGATATGGTTACGATTACATCCATCACCCCGATCGCTTGCTCAAACCCAAGGTCCGTGCCTACTTGTTGAAAGGCGAAAAGCGTCCCGCTAATGGCGACCGCGGCCCTTGGGTGGAGGTGGATTGGGACACTGCCCTTGACATCGTTGCCCGTAAACTAGCCGAAACTCGCGACACCTACGGCCCAGACAGCGTGGGCATCTTGACCTCGGCAAAGTGCACCAACGAAGAAAACTATCTCATGAATAAACTGGCGCGGCAGGTCATCGGCACCAATAACATTGACCACTGCGCCCGCTTGTGCCACTCCAGCACGGTAGCCGGCTTGGCAATGGCTTACGGCTCCGGTGCCATGAGCAACTCTATGAGGGATGTGGCTGAAAAAGCGGCTGCCATTTTCATTATTGGGTCAAACACCACCGAACAGCATCCCGTCTTCGGCGCCATGCTTCGCCAGGCGGTGCTCAAACGGGGTGCCAAGTTGATCGTAGCCGATCCGCGGCGCATTGATATTACCGAATTTGCGACCCTCCATCTCCAACAACGACCCGGAACGGACATTGCTCTGTTGAACGGACTGATGCACATTATCGTCCAGAACGGCTGGGAAGATAAAACCTTCATCGCCGAGCGCACAGAAAACTACGAAACCTTTGTCGAGAATCTACGCGACTACACCCCAGAAAGAGTTGCAGCTATCACCGGTGTACCGGTAGAGCAACTCTATCAAGCAGCCGAAATCATGGGCAAGTATCGCCCCATGGCCGTTATCTGGGCTATGGGTATCACCCAGCACATTGTCGGGGTGCAGAACGTGCTAACCCTGGCCAATCTCCAGATGCTCCTGGGCAACATGGGCATCCCCGGCGGTGGGGTGAACCCTCTCCGTGGTCAGAACAATGTTCAGGGCGCCTGCGATATGGGTGGATTGCCGGATGTCTATCCCGGCTATCAGCGCGTGACCGCCGAAGAGGCGCGGCTAAAGTTCGAACAGGCGTGGGGAGTCTCTCTATCGGATAAAGTAGGCCTGGCTGTCACCGAGATGATTCCGGCGGCAGGTGAAGGCAAGATTAAGGCTATGTACATCCTAGGCGAAAACCCGGTGATGAGTGACCCGGATACCAACCATGTCCGTCATTGCCTGGAGCGCCTGGAATTTTTAGCCTTACAAGAAATCTTCCCCTCCGAGACCTCGGTCTACGCCGATGTCTTATTGCCAGGGGTTTCATTTGCAGAAAAAGAGGGTACCTTCACCAACACCGAACGCCGTATCCAGCGTGTGCGTCAGGCCATTCAACCCTTGGGCGAGGCACGCCCCGACTGGATGATCATCCGTGACTTGGCCCAACGCATTCTGCGCCAAGGCCAGCGCAAGGTTAATCCAGAAGCCCCCTTCGCCGACTGGAATTACACCGACACAGCCCAAATCATGGACGAAGTGGCTGCTCTCACACCCATCTACGCCGGTGTCAGCCATGCTCGGCTTGAGGCGGGTGAAAGCCTACAGTGGCCGGTGCGCGGCAAAGATCACCCGGGAACCCCCATCCTTCATGTAGGGCAATTTACCCGTGGCAAAGGCAAATTCCACCCCACCGTCCATGTACCACCGGCAGAGCAACCCGATGAAGATTATCCTATGGTTCTGACAACCGGTCGTGTGCTCTATCACTGGCACGGTGGAGAGATGACGCGGCGCTCCAAAGGATTGTTAGAGGTTTACAACAAGCCCTTAATCGAGATTAACCCCGAGGACGCTCAGCGCATCGGTCTCAATGGTACCCGTAAGGTTAAAGTCACCTCGCGCCGCGGTAGCATTATCGCCGAAGCCTGGGTCACCGGGCGTGTACCTCCCGGCTTGATCTATGGCAACTTCCACTTCCCCGAAGCCTCGGTCAACGAGCTAACTCTCGCCGCGCTGGATCCGATTTCAAAAATTCCTGAGTACAAGGTCGCGGCGGTCAGAGTAGAAGCCTATCATACCACCTAGATCTGCCATAATTTTGCATTCACTAGAAGGGAGCAGGGATGGCCACAATTACAATCAACCAGCAAACCTATGAAGTCCCCGATGGGATCACCGTCTTACAAGCCGCCAGACAGTTAGGAATCTTCATTCCCACCCTATGCGATCATCCCCACCTAACGCCTTATGGGGGGTGCCGGCTGTGCATGGTGGAAATTGAGGGCTTTCGCACTCTACAAGCTGCCTGCACCATTCCGGTCTCGAACAACATGGTGATTTATACCGAGAGCGACAAAGTCAAAAAGGCACGTGAGTTTGCGCTTTCGCTGATCTTTAGCGAGCGGAATCACTTTTGCCCCTATTGCCAAGTCAGCGGTGGGGACTGCGAACTACAAAACGCAGCCTATCGCCTGGGGATGACCCACTGGCCGCTCCAGCCGAACTGGCAACCCTTCCCGGTGGATGCCTCTCACCCATATATTATCCTCGAACACAACCGCTGCATTCTCTGCCGCCGCTGCATTCGCGCTTGTAATGAACTGGTGGGCGTCAACACCTTGGGAGTGGCCAACCGTGGCGCGCGCACGTTTATTATTGCCGATTTTGAGGTGCCCTTGGGAGAAAGCACCTGCGTCTCGTGCGGGATGTGTGTTCAAGTCTGCCCCACCGGCGCCATGATTGACCGCAAAAGTGCTTACTTGGGGAAGAAATCTGAAGCCAAGCATGTGGATACCGTTTGCACCGGTTGCAGTCTTGGTTGTGGCCTAGACGTGCTGATGACCGATAACCGCATCCTAAGTATCTACGGGAATTGGGATGCGCCGGTCAACCAAGGCGTCTTGTGCAAAGTCGGACGCTATTATCCACTCGATGACGAGCGTCCGCGGATTACCCGGCCTTTGATGCGTCACGACGGCGAGCTTAAGCCCACGACCTGGGACAAAGCCTTGAACGCCGCTGCACACGCTCTAAAGCGCCAAGCGACCAATAGCCTCGCGCTGGCATCCGCCCGTTTGACGACTGAAGCCCTGTATGTCTTCCGCCGGCTATTTGCAGAGGGGTTACACAGCCCTCTGGCAACCACCTTAAACGGCCATGCCGTGCGCCCCCTGGTAGAGGTTTTGGATGATCTCGGTGAGCCCTTTGAAGGAAGCGTTGCAGATTTAGATCGTGCCACCTCCATCTTGGTCATGCAAGCCGATCTGGCCAATCACCATGAGGTGCTGGGATTCATGGTGCGCCGGTCGCTCAATCGGGGAACCCATGTCGTGATCGCCGATAGCCGAGAAAATCCCTTGGCTCATCTCGCTGAGGTCACATTGACCTTCAAAGAAGGACGCCAAACGGCGGTTATTGAGGGGCTCATGGCGGCCGTGGCTCGTTTGGGATTAGGTCGTGTTGAATATGCTGAGGATGCCGTTGCCAATCTGGCCAATGCGGCTAAGGCAACTGGATTGGCAACGGATGATTTTCTCAAAGCCGCTTACCAGATCACGCGCGGCGAAAAACCGGTCATTGTCTATGATCCTGCCGCCATCAACGATGCTACAGCGATCAAAGCCTTGGTGCGATTAGCCAAGATGATTGGGGCTACCTTGATCAGTCCAAAAGGGGAAGCCAACAGCCTCGCGGCGGCGCAACTCGATCTGGTTGAGCCTCTGCATCCGGGCACGTATGAGGTGGCCTTTGTGGCACTGGGGGACGAAATCCCCAGCGAAGCCCTGGTCGCCGCTTTAGAGCGGATACCTTACTTAATTGTCCAAGCCAGCCGCGAATCGAAACTCACCGCTCGCGCCGACATCGTCCTTCCGGTCTATACCTGGGCTGAAGAAAGCGGTCATTACCTTAATCTAGAGGGCCGCCTCCAAGAAGCCCATCCGTGCCTATCCGCGCCGGAGCAGACTCAGTCTAACGAAGCCGTTCTACGCCAACTGGCCGCAAAACTTGGCATTGAAGTCAATGAAGATTGGCGCGCGGCACTTGTGCAACGCGTCGCGCCAGTTGTGATTGCCATATAAGCGTGTTTGCGGGTCACAAAAGAAAGAAGGAGATACCATGAGCAAACCCAAAGTCGCCACGGATTGGTTAGCCGGCTGTGCCGGTTGCCACATGTCGTTTCTAGATATAGACGAGCGCATCGTCAATCTAATCGAGTTGGTGGATTTGCGTTCCTCCCCCATCACCGACCTCAAAGAGCCCGACCCCAGCGGCGTGGATGTGGGCATCCTCGAAGGCGGAATCAACAACACAGCCAATGAGGAAGTCGCCCATAAAATGCGCAAACGCTGCAAGATCCTGGTCGCGCTGGGGGATTGCGCGGTGTTTGGCGGTGTACCGGCCATGCGCAACTTTTTCAAGATCGAAGATGCCCTGCGCCGCGCCTACGTTGAAACGGAAAGCACCGACGCGGAAGGCAAAATCCCGAATGACCCCGAACTGGCAAAACCCACCCGGGTTCGTGCCGTAAGCGAGGTCGTAAAGGTAGATGTCTTTGTCCCGGGTTGCCCACCCAGCGCGGACATCATTTATTACGTCCTGAGTGAACTGGCACAAGGGCGCATTCCCGTGCTCAAAGATGAACGCCTCCAATGGCATTAGTGGTAGAGCGCAACAAAACGAGGAGGAAACACCTATGGCTACCGTAACCCCCCAAAAGATCACCATTGAGCCGGTAACGCGCATTGAGGGGCATGCCAAGATCACCATCCGCTTGAATGAAGCAGGCAAAGTTGAACGCGCCTATCTTCATATCAATGAGTTCCGCGGGTTTGAGAAATTCTGCGAGGGCCGCATGGCCTTTGAAATGCCGGTGATCACCCCCCGCATTTGCGGCATCTGCCCGGTTTCGCACCACCTGGCCGCCGCCAAGGCTTGTGATGACCTTTATGGCTGTCCCCCGCCACGGCCAGCACAATTGCTACGCGAACTCATGCACATGGGGCAGGTCATCCAAAGCCACGGCATGCACTTCTTTGAATTGGCAGGCCCTGACCTCTTGTTGGGGTTCGATGCCGATCCGGCCACCCGCAACGTGGTGGGCTTGATCCAAGCCAACCCCAACCTGGCTCTGCGGGCGGTTCGTTTGCGTAAGTTTGGTCAGGAAATCATCCACATTCTGGGTGGGCGGCGCGTTCATCCGGTCTTCGCCGTTCCCGGCGGCGTCAACAAAGCCCTTACCCGCAGTGAACGTGATCAGATCCTGGCAGGATTGGACGATGCCATTGAGACCATCCAACTGGGGCTCAAAATTTTCAAGGACTGGGCTGAGGCTAATCAGGAAGATATCAATCGCTTTGCCGTCTTCTCCACCGGCTACTTTGGGATGGTCAAGCCCGGTAACACACTTGAACTCTATGATGGTCAACTGCGGCTTATTGACGCCAACGGTCAGGAGTTGGAATATTTCGATGGACGAGATTATTTGAACTACATTGCCGAGCACGTTGAACCCTGGTCTTACTTGAAATTCCCCTACTACAAGAAGATGGGTTGGCCGGCTGGGGTTTATCGGGTTGGGCCGTTGGGACGGCTCAATGTCGCCGACCGCATCGCTACGCCCTTAGCCGATGCCGCCTTGAAAGAGTTCAAAGCCCTTAATAACGGCAAGCCGGTAGAGCAAACGCTCTATTACCATTACGCACGCCTGATCGAAGCCCTCTATGCGGCAGAAAACGTGCGCGCCCTTCTCGATGACCCTGATATCCTCAGCACCGACATCCTCAACACCCGCCAAGAGATCCGCGGTGAAGGGGTTGGGGTGATCGAAGCCCCCCGGGGCACCCTCTTCCACCACTATTGGGCTAAACCCAATGGCCAACTTGAACGGGTCAATCTTATTGTTGCTACCGGTCACAACAACTGGGCCATGAGTGAAGCTGTGGACAGCGTGGCTAAGACCTACATCACCGGGCCGGAGATTCGCGAAGGACTTCTCAACCGTGTCGAAGCCGCCGTCCGCGCTTATGATCCCTGCCTTTCCTGCTCCACACACGCCGTGGGGCAAATGCCCATGGTGATCGAAATCTTGGACGCCCAAGGTCAAGTGCAACAAACTCTGACGCGCCTGCATGAGTGAAAGTTACGCCTGCTCAGACCTGCCGCTTCCTTCCCTCGACACTTGGGGGAAGGAAGTGTTTTCCTCTTCCCCACATTTGCTCATCCTGGGCATTGGCAACCCGGATCGCCAGGATGATGGTTTGGCATGGCATCTTGTTAACCGCCTCGCAACCGATTGGGGCTATTCGAAGGGGTTGGACTTTGGAGAAACGCTTCCTGTGAACGAGAGGCTTACCCTGCGCACCGAGTTACAACTAACACCGGAGATGGCTGAAGACCTTGCTGCCTACACGCATGTTTGTTTTATAGATGCACATACCGGCGCTCTCCCTAATGAAATTTGCTGGCAGACCTTGCAAGCTGGGTTTCAACCCTCACCACTAAGTCATCATCTGACCCCTCAATCTTGCCTGGCACTGGCCGAAGCCCTCTTCGGGCATGCCCCAAGCGGGATCCTGCTCTCCGTCCGCGGCTATGAGTTCGGATTTTCACGCCAACTATCGCCGCGAACTCAGGCCCTCCTTGATACGGCCGTTCACCTTCTACTTCAATGGTTATCACCCCTCACTCACCATAGGTAGGATTTGGTGACAATTTGCGTCTGCAATGATTACAGAGGTCACTATAACCCCACCCCTGCAAGATGATAAAAACTATACAAGACTCTGGTCTATCTGTCGTTATAGGTGATAGAACATGGAAGCCAACCTAGTTGCCCTATTGAAGAGCATCCCGTGGTTCATTGAACTCAGCCAGCGCCAATTAGAAACTCTGGCCAGCCTGGCCCATGAGCGTTATTTGGCGCCGGGTGAGGTTTTATTTCAAGAAGGTGATCAACCCGACTTTCTCTACCTCGTCCTAGACGGTCGAGCCAGTGTCGAGATCAGCGTACCCGGTCATGGTTCCATCCGCATCCTCCAGGCGGAGCCACTGGACATCCTGGGATGGTCGGTGCTGACCCCCGTCGTGCGTCAGCGCACCACCACAGTGCGAGCGCTTACCCCCATGCGGTTATTAGCCTTTGAAGGCAAAGCCCTACAACAGCAGTGTGAGATGGATCCACACCTCGGTTATGTCATCGCACGGCGTTTGGCCAACGTCGTTGCCAGCCAATTGCTGGTAACTCGCTTGCACTTGATGGAAATTCTCATGAATTCTTCGCGCGAAACCGTAGGATAAAGTGGACTGTTATAGGTATAATTTGTAATCCCGATGCACGAGTTACCGGTGACCGAAAGTATCCTTTCCATTGCGCTTAAGCACGCTCAGGCGGCGGGAGCGCAACGTGTGACCGATATTCATATTGTTTTGGGCAAATTTTCCAGCATTGTGGATGATTCGGTGCAGTTTTACTGGGATCTGATCAGCGCTGGCACCATTTGCGAGGGCGCTCGACTGCACTTTCAGCGCCTAACCCCGCGCATGCAATGCCAGGACTGCCATCATGAGTTCGAGGTTAATGACATCCTTCATCCCTGCCCCCACTGCAATAGTTTCAACTTGACCTTGCTCTCGGGTGACGAATTCTATCTAGAAAGCATTGAAATAGAACGCTAACAACCAAGACAAATAATGGAGTAAACGATGGGTAATTCCATTAAAGTACCGGTGGTTGAAAAACTGCTAGATGCCAACGATCAGGTGGCCGAACTCAATCGCCGTCTGCTCGATGAGGCAGGGGTGCTAGCCATAAACGTCATGGCTTCACCGGGCGCGGGTAAAACCAGCCTCATCCTGCAAACCCTGCGCGCGCTGAGCACAGAATTTCGCATTGCTGTGATTGAGGGTGATACCGCGCCGGTCACCATTGATGCGGATAAAGTGAGCGCTTTGGGCATCCCTGCCGTTCAGATTAACACCGGGGGGGATTGCCATCTCGACGCAGTGATGCTGCGCGCCGGACTGGCGCAATTGACGCTCACCGACCTGGATCTCATTATTGTGGAGAACGTGGGCAATCTGATCTGTCCCGCCGCCTTTAAACTTGGGACGCATCGCAATATCCTGGTGGCCAGTATTCCAGAAGGGGACGACAAACCCTACAAGTATCCCAATATGTATCGGGGTGTGGATGTTTTGATTATTAACAAAATTGACCTGTTGCCATACATTGAGTTCAATATGGACTTTTTCCGCCGCGGGGTTGAACTGCTCAATCCCGGCCTGCTGACCTTCCCGCTCTCCTGCAAGAGTGGCGAAGGATTGCAACCGTGGTTCGATTGGTTACGCACCGAAATCTCAATGCGCCGAAAATGAGCGCCTCTCCTCACGGGCTGTATATCCGAATTCGGGGCATTGTCCAAGGGGTAGGATTTCGTCCGTTCGTTTACAAACTTGCCACGCGTTACGGGCTTAATGGGTGGGTGCGCAACTCTGCCGCGGGTGTGGAAATCGAGGTCAGCGGGGATGCAGAGGCTTTACAAGCCTTTGTATCAGAATTGAAAACCAACCCTCCACCCCTGGCACGCATTGATACCTTCGAGGTGTTATCTATCCCGCCTAACCACGCCACCACGTTCACGATTATTGGAAGTCAAGACGAGAGCAACGAGTTTCTTCCGGTCTCGCCGGATGTGGCCATCTGCGCAGATTGCCGGCGCGAACTTTTCGATCCCAAGGATCGGCGTTATCGTTATCCTTTTATCAACTGCACCAACTGCGGGCCGCGCTTTACCATCATCCGCGCAATCCCTTATGACCGCCCCAATACCACCATGGCCGGGTTTCCCCTCTGCCCGGATTGTGAGGCAGAATACCATGACCCAGGCAACCGGCGCTTCCACGCGCAACCCATCGCCTGTCCCGTATGCGGCCCACATCTTCAATTTGTAACCTCTCAGGGCGAAATCCTGGCTGAACGGGAGGATGCGCTACAACTCGCGCGGCAATGGCTGGCAGAAGGGCGCATTTTGGCCATCAAGGGATTGGGGGGGTTCCACCTGGCTTGCGATGCAACGCGCGCAGAAAGTGTGCGTGAACTGCGGTCACGCAAACAACGGAGCGATAAACCCTTTGCCTTGATGGCATTTGATGCTAATGTCATTGCCCGCCATGCACACCTGGGTGAGGTGGAGCAACAGTGGCTCACCTCGCCCTCTCACCCTATTGTCATCCTGGAACGACACCCCCGCTCACCGATAGCCGCCGAGGTTGCCCCCGGCCAACATTCTCTGGGTTTCATGCTCCCTTACACGCCCTTGCACCTTCTTTTGCTCGAACCTGCGCCGGGTTTTCCTGAGGTGTTGGTCATGACCAGCGGCAACGTGAGTGAAGAACCGATCGCCTATCGCGATGATGAGGTTCATGGTCGCCTGGCATCGCTGGCCGACGGCATCTTGACCCATAATCGCCCTATCTATACTCGTGTGGATGATTCGGTTTTGCGGATTGTCCGGGGTGCACCTTATTTCCTGCGCCGGGCCCGCGGGTTCGCTCCCGATCCCATCCACCTGCCGCGTGAAGTGCCGCCTATCTTAGCCGTGGGCGCCGAACTCAAAAATACCTTCTGCCTGACCCGCAAGCAATACGTATTCCTCAGCCACCACATCGGGGATTTGCAAAATTACGAGACTCTGCAAGCCTTCGAAGAAGGCATCCGTCACTATGAGACTCTATTCCGCACCCAACCGGAATGGTTGGCTGCCGATAGGCATCCCGATTACCTCGCTACCCACTATGCTCAGTCCAGAGCCCAAAGCGAGCATAAGCCTTTACTGCTGGTGCAACATCATCACGCCCATCTGGCAGCCTGCCTGGCCGACAACAGAATCAACGATCAAGATCCGGTGATCGGGTTGATCTTCGACGGCACCGGGTACGGTAGTGATGGCACGATTTGGGGGGGTGAAGTGCTTATCGGGAGTTATGCGGGATATCGGCGTTATGCCTTTCTCAAACCTGTCCCCTTGCCGGGGGGTGATCGTGCCGTCCATCAGGTTGCCCGCATGGCGCTCGCCCATTTATGGGCCAACGGCTTGCCTTGGGATGATGATCTGCCACCTGTGCAAGCCTTATGCGCTGATGAACGCAACGTACTGCGCACCATGTTAGAAAAAGGCATCAACGCCCCTCTAACCTCAAGCATGGGGCGGCTTTTTGATGCTGTTGCCGCACTGATTGGGCTGCGATCCACAGTGAACTACGAAGCCCAGGCGGCCATTGAACTGGAACAAGCAGTAGATGTGCACGAAACTGCGGCTTATCCCTTCCAAATAGAATGGCCCTATCTGGAAATGCGCCCGCTGTGGGAAGCCCTGCTCAATGACCTGCGCCACGACCTTTCTGTGCCCCGCATTGCCGCACGTTTTCACAATGCCGTTGTTGCCCTGTGCCTTGAGGTTGCCCACCATATCCGCGACGTCAAGGGCATACGCCGGGTTGCATTGAGCGGCGGGGTGTGGCAAAATCAGATCTTGCTTCACCGCGTGGTTCAAGAATTGCAACAAGCCGGTTTTGAGGTTTTGATCCATCGTCAGGTGCCGACCAATGACGGCGGCCTAGCGCTTGGGCAGGCCATGGTCGCCGCGGCGTGGATCGAGGGTAAAAATTATTCCGACCAAGAGTTGGGAGGTTAATCATGTGTCTGGGCATTCCGGGCAAAATCGTCAGTGTTTATCACCAAGCCGGCCTGCGGATGGCAAAAGTAGATTTTGGCGGCGTGTTTCGTGAAGCCTGCATCGAGACCCTGCCCGAAGTGAAAGAGGGAGACTATGTGATCGTCCACGCCGGTTTTGCGCTGAACCGCCTCAGCGAGAGCGAAGCGCTTGAAACTCTACAACTTCTGCGCGAAATCGGCGCATTGAATGAAGACGAAGTGTCTTGAAGAGACGGGATCACCCATGCAAGTTTTACAAGAGTTTCGCAACGCCGACCTGGTGCATAAACTCGCCGCCGAAATCCGCCGTCGTGTTACCCGTCCATGGGTGCTCATGGAAATTTGTGGTGGACAAACACATGCCATCTTGCAATACGGTCTGGATCAATTGCTCCCCGCGGAGATCGAACTTGTCCACGGCCCGGGCTGCCCGGTGTGTGTCACGCCCCTGGACTTGATTGATAAAGCCATTGCCATCGCGTCCTTGCCCAACACCATCTTATGCTCTTATGGGGATATGTTGCGCGTCCCCGGTTCACAACGTGATCTTTTTGCCGTAAGAGCCGCCGGCGGGCGGGTGCAAGTGGTCTATTCCCCCCTGGATGCTGTGCGCATCGCGCAAGAAAATCCGGATCGGGAGGTCGTTTTCTTTGCCATCGGGTTTGAGACCACTGCCCCACCGAATGCTATGAGCCTGCTTCAGGCCAAGGCTTTGGGGTTAAGAAACTTTTCCCTTCTGGTTTCGCAAGTGCGCGTTCCCCCCGCCATGCATGCCATTCTGAGCGCGCCCACCAACCGCGTCCAGGGATTCCTGCTGGCCGGCCATGTGTGCACCATCATGGGCTATTGGGAATACGAGCCCATTGCGGCTCAATATGGCGTACCGATGACCGTGACCGGTTTCGAGCCGGTAGATCTTTTGCAAGGCATTCTCAAAACGGTCGCGCAATTGGAAGAGGGGCGGGTAGGGGTAGAAAATGCTTATACGCGCGCCGTCACGCGCGATGGTAACCGTGCCGCTCAGCAGATTATCAACCAGGTCTTTGAGCCTTGCGATCGAAATTGGCGGGGGATCGGCCTAATCCCGCTAAGCGGTTGGGGATTGCGTCCTGAATGGGCCGATTTTGACGCCGAAAAACGTTTTAACCTCGGACCAATTCGAACCCAAGAATCGCCTCTTTGCATTGCTGGCCAAATCTTACAAGGGGTCAAGAAGCCTCACCAGTGTCCGGCTTTTGCCACCCTGTGTACACCGCAAGCCCCTTTGGGGGCACCGATGGTCTCCGCAGAAGGGGCATGCGCGGCTTATTATCGCTATGGGCGCGGACTCGAGCAATCTACCCGCTCCCACTCAGAGGGAAAGTCATGACCACAGAAACCAATCTACCCGCATTCGAAGGCCCCTTATGCCCGCTACCGCTGTCCCATACTGAGCGCATTGTGCTCGGTCACGGTAGTGGTGGACGAATGACCCATGACCTGATCCGCACGCTATTCCAGGCTCATTTGGGAAATCCCTATCTGGAATCCGGTAATGATTTTGCCCGCTTGCCTCTCGGGATAGAACCCCATTCGGAAGGGCATCTGATCCTTTCAACCGATTCCCATGTCATTTCCCCTCTTTTCTTCCCCGGTGGCGATATCGGGCGTTTGGCCGTGTGTGGCACGGTCAATGACGTGAGCATGAGCGGCGCCATCCCGCTCTATCTCACCGCCGCGTTCATTTTGGAGGAAGGAATAAGCATTGAGACTTTGGAGCAAATTGTCCGGTCCATGAAACGCGCGGCAGACGAAGCCGGGGTGCTGGTCGTGGCCGGTGATACCAAAGTTGTAGAGAAAGGCAAGGGCGATGGACTTTTCATCACCACCACCGGAGTGGGTTGGCTTCCTGCCCACCACAATCCGCGGGGTGGCGAACAGGCACACCCAGGTGATGTTGTTCTACTCTCGGGGCCGATTGGCGATCACGGCATCGCGGTGCTCAGCGCACGGGGTGAATTGGGCTTTGAGGCCGAGGTTGAGTCCGATGTAGCCCCTCTTAATCACCTTATCCAAGCCGTACTTAAAGCCGCCCCTCACACCCACGTCTTACGTGATCCCACCCGTGGCGGGCTGGCCACCACCCTTAACGAAATCGCCCGGCAAAGCCAAGTGGGTATCCGCATTGAGGAAGCCACCATACCGGTGCGTCCGGCCGTGCGCGCCGCCTGCGAAATGCTGGGATTAGACCCGCTCTATATTGCCAACGAGGGCAAGGTGATCGCTATTGTGCCTCCCGCGGAAGCCGACGCTGCCTTGGATGCGATGCGTCAGCATCCTTATGGTGCCGAAGCCACCCGCATTGGCATTGTAGAAGCCCAGCCTATCGGACGGGTGATTATGCGCACAACGCTCGGTACGCACCGAGTGGTTGAAACATTGAGCGGCGAGTTGCTCCCACGCATCTGTTAGGATTAGCGCGTTGGATCAGAGAGCTTACCCTGCTTAAGACTTTGGGGCTGGTTAACCCTCCAGCCCCAAAGCACGAATCCATTGCGCGCCGTTCCCCTTTTACTCGTAGCGTAAGGCTTCCACCACGTTCAACTGTGCCGCCTGGCGCGCCGGTATCGTTGCAGCCAAAGCACCGAACAGGATCCCGATTGCCACCGCCGCCAGAATGCCAGAACCGGGGAAGAGGTACTCCATCGGGAAACCAAAGCCCTCAAAAGCGCGCACCGCCATATAGCCCATATACAACCCAGCCAGGATACCGAAAGCCGTGCCAATAGCCGAAAGGATCAACGCCTCCGAGAGGATGATCGTGCGCACTTGCCGGCGGGTGGCGCCAACCGCGCGCAGCATGCCGATTTCGCGCGTGCGTTCAATGACCCCGATGGCCAACGTGTTTACCATGGCAATCAGAGAGGGGATCGCCAGAAACGCGGCTACCGCATACATGCTGAGAAGCACCACATCGAACAAGCGCCGGTTTTCTTCTACATAACGCTTGCCGCTAAACAATTTGAACTGGGGATAGGATTTGAGCAACTGGGTAATCGCCGTCTCAACGGCTGTGCTATCCGCGCCTGGCTTCAAATTGACCTGATAAAAGATATCCTCAGTGCGGCCAAAATCGGCTGCCATATTCTTTTGGGAGATATAACCGGTTGTAGTTTTGGCGTTGAGATAATCAATACCAATCGCCACGACGCGATATGTCTTCTCACCACTGGGCGTAAGCAGGTTAATCTCATCACCCACGCGGATCCCCGCTGTGGCCGCCAGCACGCCGTTGATGATAATGGCGCGTTCGTTTTCCAGGGCTCGAAAGGCCGTTTCGGGATCTCCTTCGGTGATGCTCAACGCATCCAATTGGCGGTAAGCCTGTGGATCAACGCCCAAAAGTCCAACCGCCACATCGTTAACCTGACTGCCGGCGAACCGCAACGTGCTGACTAAAGCCACCCCCGGAATTTCGCGCAGTTTCTGGGCCAGATCAGGTGAAGCGCCGGTATTCGAACCCCATACGGCAACGGTGGGCGGCATGATAAGAAAATCACTGCCCAGACTCTTTTCCAACACCTTGGTAAAGGTTAGGGTAACCGAAGAGAGCACGCTGGCCACCATGATGACCACCGCCATGGCAATCATTGTCGTCGAAGCCGTCACCGTCGCTCGCCCCGGCTGCCGGCTGAGGTTGCCTTCAGCCAGTTGGGCGGTGCCGTTGCGGGCAAAGAGCAGTGCCAGCAAATTGCCAAAGAGCACGGCAATCGGGTTGATTAATGCCGGTGCCATGAGAATGAGCGCACTGACGAACAAAATCGCGCCTATCCCCAGCAGGGCCGCTTGCCCACTGATCAAGATCGCCACGCCCAATACCATAAGCACCACGCCCACCCAGAATGAGACACCTGCCAAACGCCGGAAACTTACCTGTCCAACCGAGGGACGCAAGGCCTCTAAGGGTGTAACGCGTGTCGCCGACTGTGCCGGTAGCAACCCTGCTAACACGGTGATTCCAATTCCCAAAAGTGAGGACGTGATCACCAACGAGGGAGATACTGCCGGCATGCCGACTTTGATGTTCAAAAATTGTTGACCAACCGGCACAATTAATTGCAGAATCAACCAGCCAAAAAGGTAACCGAAGATCAAACCCGCTACCGTGCCCACGACCCCCTGAATCAGCCCTTCAACTAAGATCAGATTGCGGATCGTAGCCCGGTTGGCTCCCAGCGCCCGTAGCATGCCGATATCACGGCGCCGTTCTGCCACAACGGTGCGGAACGTATTGAAGATGATGAAACCACCCATCAACAGCGCCAGAAAGCCCATGAGATTGAAGATGAGTTGGGCATTGCGGATGTTGGTCAAGATCTCCGAACCGCTTTCCAGTGCACCAAGTTTGTAGTGCTCGCCTACCACCGCCATCAGACGCTGCTGAATTTCGGCGCGTTGGGCTTCGTCTAGGGTGGTCAAATTCACGTCAATGACATTGATCTTGCCCGGCAGATTAAGCAGGTATTGGGCTTCGGATAGTGTGACCAGCACTTCCTCGTTCCCGGGGAAAGCGCGTTCGGGAAGCAAACCGACTACCTCCAGGTCTGTGACACCGATCGCCGTCGGTAAGGCCAGTTTATCCCCTACACTTACCCCTACCTCACGTGCCAGAGAGCGGGTGATGACCGCCGCATGGGTATCCTGAGGTTCAAGGAAGCGTCCCTCGACAATGTTATAAATGATCATCTGCCGTGCTACCTCAGGATCAATCCCCTTGAGCACCAGCGCGGTAACGCGGTCAGGGGACTGTGGATCCTGGTCAAAGTAATCGGCGGGGAGGTTGATCAGGCGCTCCAACGAACCCATGGCCACTTTAACCCCTTCGACGTTACGCACTTTCTCCAACAGCGAAGGGTCAAAGGCTTCACCCGTTTTATGGGTGATGGTCACGTCAATCTGCCCGGCCACCGCCATCATTTGGGATTGAAACGCTTGAACAAAGGTGGGCATAAACGTATTCATCCCAAAGATGACTAACACTCCGAACATGATGGCTAGAGTGGTCAAAGCCGTGCGGAGTTTGCGTCCACTTAAATAACGCAGGGCCAATTTAATATGCAGGTTCATACTGCACTCCTTTTCACCCCAAACTAGTCGCCAATTTCTTTCATCTTACCGACAACCACATCCACCTGCTCACCGTTGCGATGTTCCATGACGGTCTCGTCCACAATCTGACCGTCTTTGAGAAAAACAATACGGTCAGCATAAGCCGCAATGCGTGGATCATGGGTCACTAAAAGGATCGTGCGCCCCCAATCCGAAGAAATCTGCCGCAACAACATGGCGATCTCTTCCGAGGCCCGTGAATCGAGATTACCGGTGGGTTCATCGGCCAAGATGATTGCCGGGTCGCTGGCCAGCGCCCGTGCAATGGCTACCCGCTGCTGTTCACCGCCGGAAAGTTCTGCCGGTTTGTGATTGAGGCGATGCCCCAAGCCCACCCGTTCCAGCCACTCCCGCGCCCGCTTAAGGGCTTCATCACTGCGTGTTCCGTCCAGGATCATTGGCAAAGCGGCGTTTTCCAATGCATTAAGGACCGGGATAAGATTGAAGAATTGAAAGATAAATCCCATTTTACGCCGCCGCAGCGCCGTGACCTGATCATCGCTTAATTGGGTCAAATCCTCACCATCCACCATTACGGTGCCCGAGGTGGGGCGATCCAGGCCGCCGATGAGGTGAAGCAAGGTAGACTTGCCGCAACCGCTGGGACCCATTACGGCGACGAATTCTCCCGGCTGAATGGTGAGATTGATCCCCCTCAACGCATGAACCGCCGTTGCACCATGGCCATAGATTTTGACCAGGTTCTGTGTTGAAACGATAGGTTGCATGATGGTTTCCTCCTTTTCTCTTTGCGCTATTTTTCACCTTTGGTGGGTCGGCCACGTGGCCGAAGTTCCGGCTCAGGGATGGGCTGTTTACGCACGTCATCCAACCGGGCCTCAATCATATCCAGCCAGCGCAGATCGGCTTCCAGGTGCATAACCGCCTGATCCAGCAAAAGGATATGGGCTAGTGATGTTGATGGATCCAACGTCATCCGCAAAGCCGCCAGCCGATGCAACTCTTGAAAGAGGCTTGCACGTTGGGTGTAGATTAAACGCCGCGGATCTGCCTGACCCGTGGCCAAAGCGAGCATTAACTTGAGGAAAAATTCATCACGCTGGGGTTCTGCTCGCACCGGTGTCTCAAACCAGCGCCGCAGTTCTTCTTGTCCGGCGGGCGTAATCGCGTAGCGGCGTTTTTCCGGCGCGTCGCTCGGAGTGCTATCATCTTCGGCAATCAAACCACTTTCTTTCAGACGCAGAAGCGTCATGTATATCTGAGCAGGCTTTAGGTCCCAGGTTTCGCGGCCACCGGCCAGTGCCTGAAACGCCTGCAGTAGTTCATAGCCATAGCGGCTGCGTTGACTAAGCAATCCCAGAATCACATTACGTACCGACATACAAAATACTCACCTGTTATCTAATAAACTTGGCAAAAATATATAACAGATACCTATTTTTGTCAATAGACTTGCATCCCTCAAACCGAATGGCTCTCACTCTTAAGACCGCTCTCTACACACCACGGCAATTTCCACCGACCACTTGACTTCGTCTTCGAAACTTGCTACAATGAATGCGAACGTTCGCGCGAACGTTCGCATTACCAACCGCAGAAGTAGCCCCATGGTCAAGAATCGGGTCACACTCAAAGATGTTGCCCGTCGCGCCGGTGTCTCTTATCAGACCGTGTCTAAACTGATCAACCGGCAGATTCGTCTTGCCGAAGAGACCGAACAACGCATCTGGCAGGCAATTCAAGACCTTGGATATACACCGCATTACAATGCCCGCAGCCTGCGTGCTCAACGCAGTTTTACCATTGGCTACTCTTGGCCACCTTCCCCACCGGATGAAACCAACCCCATCCTCGATCAGTTCCTCCAGAGCATGTTCGTTGCCGCCGATGCGCGTGGATATTATCTCTTGATGTTCCCCTATCACTATGAAGTTGAGAAACAAATAGCCGCCTATGCCGACTTGATTGACGCCGGACGGGTGGATGGTTTTATCCTTTCCAGCGTTGAATACAACGATCCGCGCATTCGATATCTTCAAGAACGCAATTTTCCCTTTGTAGCCTTTGGGCGTTCTAACCCTGAGTGGGTCTTTCCGTGTATTGATGTGGACGGCGGGCAAGGGTTGTATGAGGTCACACGCCATCTTATCACATTAGGACATCGCCGCATTGCCGTTTTGGCCTGGCCGCGCGAATCGCGCGTGGGTAATAACCGCCTCGAAGGGTACCTAAGAGCCCTAAAAGAGTCTGCCCTCCCGATTGACGAAAACCTGATCCTTCGCGGCGAGGGAAAACTGGATTTTGGCTATCGCGCCACCCATCAGTTACTCAACCTTCCCCCCACCCAACGGCCAACGGCCATTGTAGCACTCAATGACTATATGGCTATTGGCGCCATGCAAGCCGCACAAGAGCAAGGAATACGTATCGGCGAGGACCTCGCCATTTCGGGTTTTGATGACATTCCCCTTGCGCGCTATCTCACCCCCCCGTTGACCTCGATCCGCCAGCCAATTTGGGAAATTGGCCAACATGTGATTCAACGCCTGATAGACATTATTGAGAACGGGCAAACCCCTGAACCCCAATGCCTGCTGGTTCCTCCCACCCTTATCGTGCGTGCCTCCACCGATCCAACGGTTAAGGCCAATCCCCTATCCTCAAAGGAGGTGATGAGCCGCTAAAACGACTGCTCGGTGTACCCCTAATGTATCCGTAGAACTGGAGCCACCCTTCTCCCCGCCAGGGTTCATCAGGGTGGCCCCCGCAAGCACGGCATAGGCCGGCTTGTGGGTTTGAGTATAACACAACCATTCCCTCAAACAAACCCGCATGTCGCAAATTTTCGAGGAGGAGAACCATGAAAGTCCTTCGCTTGACCCTGTTCATAACGGCGCTAGTAGCCCTCTTATTAGCCGCCTGCGCGCCCGCTACCCCCCAGGTGATTGAAAAGACCGTCGAAGTGGAAAAGCAGGTCGTGGTGACCCAAGAAGTGGTCAAAGAGGTACCGGCGGAACGCGCCGTCGTTCGTCTCTCCGGTTGGGCCGCCAGCCCAGAGGAAACCGCCTTGCTCCAATCTCTGCTCTTGGACTTCACCGCCGAGAATCCCGACATCGTGGTCAAGTATGAACCCATTACGGGTGACTTTTGGGCCACGCTGAAAACCTCCATCGCCGCCGGGACCGAGCCGGACATTTACTACATGGACATCTTCCAATTCCCGGCCTTCGTCCAGGACGATGTCATGCTGCCGTTGGATGATTTCATGGCCAAGACGGGCACGAAGAAAGAAGAATTCATCCCCTCCCTCATTGACGCCTTTTCGGCCAACGGCAAAGTATACGGCATCCCCAAGGACTTCAACACTCTGGGGCTGTTCTACAATAAAGACCTCTTTGCCAAAGCCGGCGTGGCCGAACCCACCGATGATTGGACCTGGGATGATCTAAAAGCCGCCGCTCAAAAACTCTCTGATCCGGCCAACAATGTGTATGGCCTGGGCGTACCGGCGGATGCTGGACGCTTCCCCATCTTTGTCTTCCAAAACGGCGGCGCCATCATGACCCCCGATTTCCAGGACACTCTGTTAGACGCACCTGAGGCCATTGAAGCCGGCAAATTCTATACCTCATTCCGCGCCGAAAAAATCGGTGCCATCCCTGCCGATGTCGGTGAAGGGTGGCAGGGAACCGTTTTCGGCAAAGGGCAGTTCGCCATGGTTTACGAAGGGGGTTGGCTCATCCCCTATCTGAAGCAACAATTCCCCAACATCAACTACGGCGTGGTCACACCTCCGGCCGGTCCTGAAGGCGAGGGCAACTTGATCTTCACCGTGGCTTACGTCATTTCCAAGAACAGCAAGAACCCCGAAGCCGCCTGGCGCGTGATTAACTACTTGACCAGTGAAGCCGCCCAGAAGAAAGTTATGGAGAGCGGTTTTGCCCTCCCCACCCGCCTCTCGCTCCAGGAAAGCGACTACCTGAAAACCAATCCGGCCTCAGCCGCGATCTTCCGCGGCGCCTTACAGGGTGCCCGTCCCTTCATGTGGGGGCTGGTCGGCTCAGATGTAAACGACCAGATGACCAAAGCCCTGGAGCGCGTCTATCTCGAAAACATGTCGGTCGAAGAGTCCTTCAAGCAGGCCGCCGAAGCCATCCGCCAGAAACTGGCCGAATTGAAATAGTAATGGGTATTGGGAGGGGATAGTAAATCCTATCCCCTCCCCCTATATTCAGGAGGGATTTCAGAATGACCACGCCCTCGACCACCTCGATGATATTAACCGCGCGTCAGAAAGCACGGCGGCGGCGCGAAGCGCTAACGGCTTACACCTTCCTTTTGCCGTATCTTTTCATCTTTCTGATCTTCACCGTTTTCTCCATCGGGTACGCTTTTTATCTCTCATTCACCCGCTATAACCTTCTCAGCCCACCCCAATGGTGGGGATTGGAGGGTTATCGCCGCGTCCTGTGCATTGAATCCTGGTTTCCACGCCCTGAAAATGCTCCCAAGCCGGTCTGCGATGACCTGTTCATCCGCAAGGCACTCCCAAACACCTTCAAATACACCGCTATCGTCGTACCCGCACAGACTCTGATCAGCCTCGTCCTGGCGTTTGCCATGGATCAGAAGATCCGCTTTCGCCGTCTCTTTCGCACTATTTTCTATCTGCCCTCGGTCACATCGTCCGTCGTCATCTCGCTCATCTTTGTTTGGCTGTTCAGCCCGCTCGGGGTGATCAATCAAATTTTCCACCTGAAAATCAACTGGCTCAACGATCCACGCTATGCCTTTTACACCATCATGATGGTGAACATCTTTACCACCAGCGGCACGTTAATGCTCATCTTTCTGGCCGGTTTACAGGATATCCCCATTACCCTTTATGAAGCCGCCGCTATTGATGGGGCTAATAAGTTCCAGATCTTCCGCTATATCACCATTCCCATGCTGCGCCCGGTGATCTTCTTCGTTGTAACTGTAGGAATTATCGGCTGTTTTCAGGTCTTCGATCAAATTTATGTGATGACCGCTGGTGGGCCGCTCGATTCCACCACTACCATCGCTTATCTCATTTATAAATGGGCATTCCGAGATACCACGGTTAAAATGGGTCAGGCCTCGGCACTGGCGTTTATCCTTGCCCTCATCATTTTCGTCGTCACCATGCTCCAGCGTCGCGTCATCGAAGGAAGCGGCAGTGTTAGCCAATAAAGGGGATGAGTTATGACAACGATAAGTCACGCCCAACCCCGCATGCTCTCGTGGAGCGACCGCTTGATTTTGTGGTATGACCGCCTTAAGACGCCCCTTTTCTACCTGATCTTAATCCTATGGGCGATCATTTGTGTCGCACCGCTTTACTTCACCCTGGTCTTCAGCCTGAAGCCTGTGGCAAACGCTTATGATCCACCGCTCTTCTGGCCGATTCCCTTTACCCTGGATAACTTCCGCGATGTCATCGGTGCGCTCCCGCTCTTTCCGCGCTGGTTGCTCAACAGCCTAATCGTATCGCTCACCGTGACCATCTTGCGCATTCTCTTCTGCGCGATGGGTGGCTATGCCTTTGCGCGCATGGAGTTCCCCTTAAAAGGATTCTTGTTCAATGCCATGCTGGTTTCAATGATGATCCCAGGTCAGGTGACCCTCATCCCTGCCTTCTTGGTGGTCGGCCCGGGCATCATCCGTGGCGGGTTGAAAATCGGCGATATTACCCTCCCCACTGGCTTTGGATTAATAGATAATCTAGGTGGAGTTATCCTGCCCGGCATCGTCACCGCTTTCGGTGTATTCATGATGACCCAGTTCTACAAAAGCCTGCCTCGCGAGTTAGAAGAGGCAGCCATGATGGATGGCCTGGGGCGTTGGGGCATTTTCTTCCGTATCGTCCTCCCCTTGAGCCAGACTCAACTCTTAACCCTGGCGCTCTTAACCTTCCAAGGCGAGTGGAATGCCTTTATGTGGCCCTTGATCATCCTGCGCACCCCCGAAAACTTTACGCTCCCTCTAGGATTAAATTGGTTCCGCGGTGAGTATTACACCCTGATTTCTAAGGTGCTGGCCGGGTCGCTGTTCAACACCCTCCCCATTCTTATTCTGTTCTTCATCTTCCAGCGCTATTTTGTGCAAAGCATTGCCGGTAGCGGCTTAAAAGAGGGATAATCAACTATGCAACCATCTACATTACACCCCCTTTGGTGCATTGAACAATCCCATTTTGATCCCCAGACGCAGCGTCATTGGGAAACCGTTTTTACCACTGGCAACGGATTATTCTGCACCCGTGGCGTTTTTGAAGAAGGCCACCGCGGGGAAGAACGCGCCGCCTTCATGCACGGCCTCTTCGACGACGTACCCGTGCACTTCACCGAGTTGGTCAACCTCCCGGATGCATTGGAGCTGGAGATTTTTCTGAACGGTGAGCGTTTCTCACTGGAACAGGGACAAGTCCTGGAATTTCACCGTTGGTTAGATATGCGCACCGGACTGCTGGAACGCGAAGTTCGCTGGCGCAGTCCTCAAGGACACACCACCCGGCTCCACTTTGCCCGCTTTATCAGTTTAGCCGATCCTCACCTTATGCTCATTCGCTTTCTCATTCACCCCTTGGATTACCAGGGTGAGATTGAGGTTCGCGCCGGATTGAACGGCGAGACCGATAACCTGCAATATAAACATTGGGAATGGCTAGCCCAGGAAACATCGTCGCAACAGGCCTGGCTGGTGTGCTCAACCCGCAAGACCAATCTGCCCATTGCCCTGGGAGCCCATCTCCACATTGAGAGTCACACCCCCGTTGAGCGCGCCGGTTGGGATGTGCGCAATCACCCGGTGTTAGTAACCCGCACATTTGCCTCCCCCGAACATCCGATCAGCGGCGAAAAAATTGTCTATATTTACAGCGGACGCGAAACCCCCGACCCACAAAGTGCGGTCAGAGCCCGCTTAGCCCAAACCGAGGCTCCTCTATGGGATCATGCCTGGCCTGTGCACGCCCATACTTGGGAACGGGAGTGGGAAGCATGTGATGTGATCATCGAAGGGGATGAAGAGGCACAGCGCGCAGTTCGGTTCAGCATTTTTCAACTGCTGATCGCCGCGCCGCGGCAAGATGAACGAGTTAGCATCGGCGCTAAAACGCTCAGCGGTTACGGTTATCGCGGTCACGTCTTCTGGGATACCGAGATCTTCATGCTTCCGCTTTTCACCTACACCCGTCCGGAGATTGCCCGTAACTTGCTCTCTTACCGCTGGCACACCTTGGAAGGGGCGCGCCGCAAAGCCCGGCGCAACGGCTATAAAGGTGCCCAATATCCCTGGGAGAGCGCAGCCACTGGCGATGAAGTCACGCCCACCTGGGTGCCCCATTATGCGGATCCAACACGGTTGATTCGCATCTGGACCGGGGATATCGAGATTCACATTTCAGCCGATATTGCCTACGCCATCCACCAGTACTGGCGCGCCACTGGCGACGACGAGTTCATGCGCGATCGGGGGAGTGAAATTATTTTGGATACTGCACGCTTCTGGGCCAACCGTGCCGAGTGGAATCCTGACCGACACCGCTACGAATATACCAATGTCATTGGCCCTGATGAGTACCACGATCACGTGGATAATAATGCCTACACGAATTACTTAGCACGCTGGCATTTGCAAACCGCCCTCGAACTCTTAGAATGGTTAAAGGTGCACGCCCCTGACCGTCATGCTAACCTGGTTCAGCGTTTGGAACTTACCCCCACCGAACTCGCCCACTGGCAGGACGTCATTCACAAGTTGTACTGCCCCTTTGACCCCCAAACCGGCCTGATCGAGCAGTTTGAGGGCTACTTCCAGCGCAAGGATGTACGGCTAGCCGATCTGGAACCGCGCAACGTCTCCATCCAGGTGTTGTTTGGGATCGAGGGCGCCAACGAAACCCAGGCGATCAAGCAACCCGATGTACTCATGCTGCTTTACCTGTTGCCCGAACTCTTCAACGCCGAGGTCGTGCAGGCTAATTATGACTATTACACGCCGCGCACCGACCACACGTATGGCTCATCGCTCGGGCCATCCATCCAGGCCATCATGGCTTGCCGTGTGGGGCGTCCCGAAGAAGCCTATGAGCATTTCATGCGCGCCGCCCGTGCCGATTTAGACAACGTTCGCGGTAACGCCGAAGATGGAATTCACGGCGCCTCTGCCGGTGGAGTTTGGCAAGCGGTCGTGTTTGGTTTCGCCGGGCTGAGGATTTCAGACTCGGGCTGGAGCCTCAAACCGGCCCTGCCATCCCATTGGAAGCGCATTGCCTTCAAATTCAAGTGGCGCGGGCAACCGGTTTGCGTTGAAGTAACACCGCAAACATCCTCTCAGGTGATGGCATGATCCGCGCTTTTATCTTCGATTTGGACGGTGTGCTGACCGATACCTCTGAATTCCACTATTTGGCCTGGAAACGCCTGGCGGATGAAGAGGGCATCCCATTCACCCGTGAGGACAACGAAGCCCTGCGCGGGGTTTCACGGCACGAATCACTTCGTCTGTTGCTCAAAGGGCGGACTCTCCCGCTTGAACAGTTTGAGGCATGGGCTGAACGCAAGAACCGCTACTACCTTGAACTGATCAAGCAGATCACCTCACGTAATCTTCTACCCGGTGCTTTGGAATTTCTTCAGGCGCTCCAAAAAGCCGGGCTAAAGCGAGCCATTGCCTCTTCAAGCAAGAATGCCCGCCTTGTCGTTGAGCGGCTTAATCTGCTCCCTTGGGTAGATGTCCTGGTAGACGGAACGATGGTTGATCGGAGCAAACCTGCACCGGATCTTTTTCTCAAAGCCGCGGAACTGCTCGGTGAACCACCCAATGCCTGTGTCGTCGTGGAAGATGCCGAAGCCGGAATCGAAGCCGCACGCGCCGCTGGCATGCGCGTCATCGGCATTGGCCCCAACGAACGGGTGGGTAAAGCCGATCTAGTTCTCCCGGGCCTGAATGCTTTGGGTCTTGACGAGATATTGAGGCAACTGGAAAAAAACGCCTGAACACTGGCTTCTTCCTCCTCATAGCGTTGAAACCCCGTTCGATGGGGTTTCAACGCTATATCAGGTAAAATTGAGCCATCACAATCCTAATAGGTGATCACAGAATGGCTTCACTGAGGCTGGCTTATTTCGTTTCTTCCCACGGATTCGGCCATGCCGCTCGCGCCGCAGCGGTCATGGAAGGAATAAAAACTTTTCACCCCGAGTCTCACTTTCATATCTTCACCCATGTGCCGCCGTGGTTCTTTGCCGATACGCTGGGCGATGGTTTCACCTATCACGCTTACCCTGTGGACACCGGTATCGTCCAACGCACCCCCTGGGAGGAAGACCTCTCGGCGACTCTTGCCTTGCTTTCACAACGCCTCCCCTTCCCACCGGATGAGGTCAAACTTCTGAGTGAGCAAGTATGCGAACTGGGTTGTCAGGCCGTGCTCTGCGACATCGCGCCACTGGGCATTGCGGTAGCCGAGAAAGCCGGATTGCCGTCTTTCCTGATCGAGAACTTCACCTGGGAATGGATCCTTGAAGGTTATTTGGATCAAGAGCCCCAATTTGCCCCCTTCATTGAACACTTTCGTGTCTGGTTCTCGCGTGCCAGTTATCACCTTCAGACCATTCCGGTATGTGAACTGCGCCCCTGTCATCTCCGCACGCCACCGGTCAGCCGCAGACCCAAACATTCACGCGCCGAGATCCGTGCTCACTTGAATATCCCTGCCAATGCCCCTACCGTGCTGATCACTATGGGAGGCATCGAACACCGCTATAACGCTCTCACGGCGCTTAAGCGATACCCAGAAGCAACCTTCATCATCCCTGGAAGTGCTGATCATCCGACACGTGACGAGAACTTGATCCTTCTACCACACCACAGTGGTTTTTATCACCCCGATTTGCTCTTCGCCAGTGATGCCGTCATCGGTAAGGTGGGATATAGCACCATTGCAGAGACTTATCACGCCGGCATTCCATTCGGTTACGCCATCCGTGAGCACTTCCGTGAATCGGCGCCCTTGGCTGAGTTCATTCGCCAGAATATGCCCTCCGTTCCCATCCCCACCTCTGAGTTTTTGGACGGTACCTGGGTCAAACATTTACCGGCGTTACTGGCGTTGCCCCGCCGCGATTCGCGCTCCATTTCCCCCAACGGCGCCACGCAGATTGCCTCCTTCATCCTCGAACAATTAGGGGTGAGCCATGTGGGTGCCGCTTGAGCCGGCTCGCGCTCATTTGGTGGTTTTGAAATCCCGCTTCATTGCCTCGCTCTACCCCGTTCGTTCCGAAAGCGAGGTGCGCACAGTCCTGGCCAAGATACGTACCGAATTCCCAGGGGCTTCTCACCATCCTTACGCGTATGTTTTGGGCGGCGCTTTCCATCAGGAACATTCCTCTGATGACGGCGAGCCCGGGGGCACCGCCGGTCGCCCTATATTACAGGCGTTGAAATCCCGTGAGGTGGAAGACGCGGTTTTGATCGTAACCCGCTATTTCGGCGGCGTCAAATTGGGCACGGCCGGTTTGGCGCGCGCCTACCGTGAGGCCGCCCTTCAGGTTTTGGAGACTGCGATTCTGGGGCAGAAAATGCACGTCACCATCCTCAGCATTGGTATCCCCTACTCCTGGTATGATTACGTTGAAAAGCAACTGCCCCACTTCAACGCTCATCTTCTAGCCAGAGAATTCACAACCGATGTACACCTCAACCTGGCCATTCCCCACGATAACCTCACCTCTTTTCTGGGGTTCATCGAAACCAGCACGCGTGGTCAAGCCCGGGTAACCATCTTGGAAGAGAATGTAGAGCGTATTGTTCCAATAAAATAAAAAGGACGAGGCACGATACCTCGTCCTTGCTTGACTTGCCGTCATCCTTACTGCTGTTTGGCTTCGGCTTGCTTAGCCACGGCTTCCGCCGCGGCGCGCACGGTCTCCTCATCGGCCAAGTAACGCCGCGAAATGACCTTGAGGTCTTTATCTAGCGAATAGGCTAATGGAATACCGGTGGGAATGTTGAGTTCAGGAATATCTTGGTCGGAAATGTTATCCAGGTATTTCACCAACGCTCGCAGACTGTTCCCATGTGCCACGATCAACACACGCTGACCCGCCTGAAGGCGCGGAGCAATCTTCTCGTGCCAGTAAGGCAAAACGCGCTCAAGGGTCATCTTGAGGGATTCGCATGCCGGTAGCAGTTTGGGGTCCACATGCTTGTAGCGCGGGTCGAAGCGAGGATGCCGCGGGTCATCCCAATCGAGAGGTGGCGGAGGAACATCGTAACTGCGGCGCCAGAGATGGACTTGCTCTTTTCCATACTTGAGGGTCATCTCGGCTTTGTTCAAACCCTGCAGCGCCCCGTAGTGCCGTTCATTCAACTGCCAGGCAATTTCATAGGGCAAATACATCAGGTCCATCTCATCCAGAATGATCCACAGGGTGCGAATGGCGCGCTTTAGCACCGAGGTGAACGCAATATCAAACTCAAACTTCTCCGCCAGCAACTGGCGCCCTGCCCAACGTGCCTCTTCCTTCCCCTGCTCGGTCAGGTCAACATCGGTCCAACCGGTAAAGCGGTTTTCCATATTCCAAACGCTCTGCCCGTGACGGACGAGTACCAGATTTTCCATTGTAGCACCTCTCCTTTCCGACCTAAGATTAGGGTAAGTACCCTGTAATCGCTCGTGAAAATTTACACAAAATTATTATACTTCAAAACCCAATCCATTGGCTTAGATTTTACCGCAGATTTCCTCTCTCGGTCGTCCCAAATCCACATCCGTCACCGATTTCGGTTACAATCAAGGCTTAGAACGATCCGAGAATAAGGGCTGATCATGTTTGTCTTCCTGTCAAAATTCCTGCCCCTTTTTGTTTACCCGCTTGGATTGGCATGTGTGCTTTTAGTCCTGGCACTAATGCGTTCATCCGGGCGTAATAAACAATTTCTGATATCCGGCGCACTTATTCTTCTCTGGCTGGGCGGTAACCGCTGGGTTGCCTACAGTTTGGCGCGTTCCCTCGAATGGCGCTACTTGCCACCGAAGGATATCCCTCAGGCTGAGGCAATTGTCGTCCTGGGCGGCGGCACCGAAGCCCCCTCTTACCCCCGCCTGTTTGTGGAAGTCAACGGCGCCGGCGACCGCGTTCTCTTCGCCGCCCGCCTTTATAAACAAGGAAAAGCACCCTATATCTTGCTCAGCGGCGGCTATATCACCTGGCTTAGCCAGCGCGGTAGTACACCGGCAGAAGAGATGGCCGACCTCATGGCACTCATGGGCATTCCCTCAGAAGCCTTATGGCTACAGCCCCGCTCACAGAACACCCATGAAGATGCCGTCTTTTCGGCTGAAATCCTGCGCCAAAAGGGCGTTCATCGCATCATTTTGGTCACTTCTGCCCAGCACATGCCGCGCTCGGTGGCGCTATTTAAGCATCAGGGTTTTGAGGTCATCCCCGCCCCAACCGATTACAACGTGACCGAAAACACCTGGCGCGAACTCTGGCAGTTCGATCTACCCAGCCTGATCATCAACCTGCTACCCACTGCCGATAACTTGGGCTTGACCACCAGCAGTCTCAAAGAGTACCTGGGCATGCTGATTTATCGCTTTCAAGGGTGGCTCTAGCCGCTAGAGCCGTTGTGCAATATATACCTGCCACAATGCGCGTAAAAATGGCCCGGGCGGCAAAGAAGTCAGCACTTGCAAACATTCCCCCCAACCGGCTTGCTCATCTAGGAAGCGAAAGATTCTGGGAGCCGGATTATTGCGGAACAACTGCATAAAGATATCCGCCATTCGATCACCGTTTCGCGACATGACCTGGAGCATAATCCGATCCAAGACATGAAATCGCCTGGGCGCTCGGGGAAGCGCAAAGGGATGATCATAGGTCATGAGCGAACGGACAATGGCCGCGCTATCGGCCTGGATGCGCATAAACGCATAGCCACTGGAAGGCTTGACCAACCCACCCTTGGTACCGATATTGAGCACGCGTTGCCCAACCCTCCGCACAAAAGGATGATCGGTCATCGGGATGATTCCTCGTTCCTGCTCGAGGACGCGATAGCCCTGCACCCGGAGCACCTCTTCGAGATACATATGCAGAGCCTCATCATAGGCCTGATCGTCCAAAAGCGCGGCAGAGAAGAGGGTATATTCTACCAGAGCCTGGTTTGTGCTCCAGGGCAGGACGTACATAAACCGCATGGCGCCGTTCTGCGGGGTGCGAAAATCAAACAGCGTTCCCTGGCCTGGGTCAAAGATGGCTCGATCGGTTTCGATCACCCATCCCTTAAAATGCTGCCAGAGATAATGGTAGCGCCGGGTTTGACGCTCCCAGGACGAGGATGAAAACGTGCTGTCAAAGCCCCACCGACCCCGGTACGCACGCCTTCCAACCTGCACCGTGACCCCATCCGCATCCTGAGCGACCGCCTCAATCTCCCCCTGTATAAATGTCACATTAGCATGTTTGCTCAATTCGGAGAGGATAAACCGATAATAATCTGCGCCGCGGATCATATGGTAGGTATAACCGCCCAGAACTAGGTCTAGTTGTTCTTTCCAATGGATCACGCTCAACCGCGGCCAAGAATGAAAATAAATCGGCTCAAATACCGTGGGATAGGGGCTCCAAAAACACCAGGTGCGATCATTACGGGTTTTCTCTTCTCTATCCACAATCAGGATACGCCGATCCCTGAGCGGGCTTTGCACCATGTGATAAGCCAGCGAAAGCCCCGCCGCGCCTGCCCCAAGGATGACATAATCGTACGTTTCCATCCAATATCCGCTCTCTAGATTAGATGCCGTGCAGAAAGATTCTACCCTCTTGAGCCGGACATCAAGGTGACCAAGGTTGTACACATCCCCAACTCTGGGATGACTAACGCAAAGCGGGTCAGGTTTGAGCCTGACCCGCCCACATTGCATTGGCCATTATTTTTCTAACATTTGTTAAGCGCCTTGCAAATCATTTCTTGATCCACCGGCAAGCGATCCACCCGCACACCCACCGCGTTGTAAATAGCATTCGTGATGGCCGCTGGGGTTGGGATCAATACGATCTCCCCCACCCCTTTGGCGCCATAGGGGCCCTCTTCTACAGGATGCTCTACGACAAACGAGATGATCTCAGGGGTGTGCACAATGGAAGGCGTGCGGTAGCGTGCCAGCCGATCCGTCACAACATGCCCGTCCTTGACGATAAAGTTTTCGGTTAGGGTGTGACCAATGCCCATAATCGCACCGCCCTCAATCTGTCCGCGTAAGCCTAGGGGATTGATGGCATACCCTACATCATTGGCAATGATCATGCGCAATACTCTGACCTCGCCGGTGCGGGTATTGACCTCCACCTCCGCTGCCTGCGCCGCAAACGAGAAGGCAAAGTGCATATCCCCACCTTCACCCAATGGACGCGTTGCGGGCGCCCAATAAGTGTAGGACGTGACTGGTGGCCGACCACTTGCCAGCATTTCCTCCGCTACCTGTTGCAAAGACAGCGTGTGACCATTGATCTGAGCCAACCCCTCAACGAAGCGGATTTGTTCCGGGGGCACATCATAGCGCTCAGAGAGTTCACTAGTTAGCAATTCCTTCAGTGCACGCGCCGCGTAGCGTACCGCATTTCCGGTCACAAAGGTCTGACGCGAGGCCGTCGTCGGCCCACCGTCCGGCGTCAAATCGGTATCCATTAGAAGCACATCAATGCGTTTGGGCGATTGGTTTAATTCTTCAGCGGCGATTAACTGCAACACCGTAGGCAGCCCTTGCCCCAGTTCCGCCGAAGACGTGCGCACTTGGAACGTTCCATCACGGCGCAGTTCCACTTCCGCCCCGGCCTTATCCGGCGCGCCACCCCCTAGACCGGTGTTCTTATAGCCCACGGCAAATCCCCACGCCCGCACTAAATGCGGTGCACCCGGCACCGGTTTGGGCGCAAAAGGATTGGGGCCACCCAAGCGGCGCATTTCTGCCTCAACCTTTTCGATACACTCTAACAAACCCACACTCTGGCGCAGCACCTGGCCGGTATTGGTAACACTGCCAACCCGCAACGCATTCTTGCGCCGTAACTCAACCGGATCTATCCCCAAGCGTTCGGCCAGCATATCCATGATGCTCTCAATGGCAAACGCCGATTGCATCACCCCAAAACCGCGGAATGCACCGGCGGGAGGATTATTCGTGTACATGGCGTAGCAATCCGCCTTAACGTTAGGGATTTCATACGGCCCGGAAGAATGCGTAGTCGCGCGGGTCATCACCTTTTCACCTAACGAGGCATAAGCCCCGGTATCGCCATAGAGTTCGGTTTCTACGGCTGTCAGCCGCCCATCTGATTTTGCGCCCACCTTAACCCGGATCTGGGTCGCATGACGCTTGGGATGGACAATGAGCGACTCGTGGCGGTCAAAGAGCAATTTAACCGGTCGTCTGGTGGCATGGGCCAAAAGTGCGGCGTGGATTTGCCCCGCAATATCTTCCTTACCGCCAAAGCCGCCCCCCATCAATTGGCCGATCACATGTACCCGCGACTCTGGCCAGCCCAACGCACGGGCAATCTGCTGGCGGTCTGCATAGGGGATCTGAGAGCCCACATATACTTCCATCCGCCCATCCGGGGTCGGGCGAGCAATGCTACACTCCGGCTCCAAAAAAGCATGATCATGCATTGGAGTATAAAACGTGTGCTCAAGGATCACATCTGCCTCGGCAAACCCCTGCTCAACATCTCCCTTGCGCACCTTGATGTGCTTAAGCAGATTGCCATTAGGATGGATCTTGGGTGCATCCGGTTGGGCGGCCTGCACCGGGTCGGTGACCACGGGCAAAGGCTCAAATTCCACCTCGATGAGATCCAGCGCCTGGGTCGCAATCTCACGCGTTTCAGCGGCCACTATCGCAATGGCGTCCCCTACATAACGCACCCGTTCTCCTACCCCTACCATAATCGGCCAATCGTAAATCACCAACCCGTGGTTGCGTTCACCCGGGATATCCTCTGCCGTTAAGACCGCCGCCACACCGGGCAAGGCTTTGGCTTTGCTCACATCAATGCGCTTGACGATAGCCGAGGGCACCATTGCCCGCTTGACACGGGCATGGAGCATCCCCTCGAACTGCAGGTCATCGGTGTATTTTGCCCGTCCGGTGACCTTGGCCACGGCATCAGGGCGCGGGTGAACGTTGCCCACATATTTGCCCGGTTTCGCGGCGGGGGGAATCTGCGGCGCCTCTACTGGTGTGCCAGTTTTCATTGCCTTAGCCGCCGCCTTGATGGCCTGAAGAATGGCCGGATAAGCCCCACAGCGGCATAATGTATCCTTAAGCGCCGTTTTGATATCCTCATCACTGGGCTCAGGATTGCGCAAAAGCAGGGCATAAGAGGTCATGATCTGGCCCGGGGTACAGAAGCCGCACTGCAACGCGCCATATTGGATAAAGGCCTCCTGGAGGGGATGAAGTGCTTCTTCTGTGGGCGTCTTTTGCCCCAGTTCGACTGTCTTGGCCAGACCTTCAATCGTTAGAACATGTTTGCCCTGCACGCGTGCCGCCGGATAGGAACACGAGAGCACCGGCTCCCCATCCACCAACACCGTGCACGCGCCGCATTCCATTTCATTACAGCCGATTTTGGTGCCGGTTAACCCTAGGCGATACCGCAACAAGTCCGAGAGCATCTCCCCCGGCACGATGGGCAGATCCACTTCCTGCCCATTTACCCATAAATGTAACCGCTCGTTCATACCGCCTCCACCACCGAAGGTTCCAGGGTGCGTTGCCAGGCTTTTGTGACTACGTCTTCCAATAAGACACCGCTCAGGTGATACCGATATTCCGCGCTGGCGCGCATAGGGCTACTGCGAAAGCGAATCGTCTCACGGATCACCTGTCGGGCTAAGGCAAAGGTTTCTTCCTCACAACGTCGCCCCTTAAAGACAACCTCCACCGCTACAGCACGCCGCGGCACCGGGCCTGAAGGGCCAATGGCGATCCGAATATCCTTGATGATATCCTCATCCCGTTCGATCCAAACCGCGGTGTTAAGGATCGGCAACGCCACACCCTGGGGCCGCATCACCCGCCCAAAGGCAGAGGCCTGCAAGGATCGGCGTAGAGGGACGTGAAACCCGATCAGGATCTCCCGCCGCAAATCCAATGCGGTTTGTCCCGGCCCTTTGAAGAGATTCTCCAAAGGCTCCAAGCGCCGCCCCTCCAGGCTGGCAACCTCAGCCCGCGCATCCAGGGCGAGCAAAGCGATCATGCCATCTGCCGCCGGCAGAGCATGGGCTACGTTTCCGCCTAAAGTGGCCGAGTTGCGCACCTGTGGGCCGCCGATCTGACCGCATGCCTCGGCTACCGCCAACGCATGATGGCGCACCAACGGTGACTCGGCAATACGGCTTACCGGCACCGCGGCTCCAATGAAGAGATATTCCTTACTTTCTTCCAGCCTTTTCAGTTCGGGGATATGTGTGATGTCAACCAACGTGTGAACCGGCTCGTGCTCGCCCTGCTGAATTTCCAACAGCAGGTCGGTTCCACCCGCTACCGGTAAGGCGGGCCCGGGAGCACTACTCAGGACGTGTAAGGCTTCCTCAATCGAATAAACCAGAACATAGTTATTCCAAAAGCGCATAGGATCGGTGGACTCCTTTCGTTTGACGGCGGCACTTTTCGACGGGCTCACTGGCCCGACGCCGACAGCCGACCCGAGAGACTGCCGACCACCGATTCCTGGGATTTGGGGTTGTTTTATTTATTATAGACGAATTTTCTCCAAATGGTGCTGCCCTCCTTCACGCACACCGGCCATCATCAGCCCCAATTGTTCTGCGGTCGCACTCGGGCCATCCACAATACCGACAATCTCACCTTCATAGATGACCGCAATGCGATCCGAAAGGGCGCGAATTTCATCCAAATCTTCCGAGATCAAAAGAATCGCCGTACCTGCCTGGCGCTGTTCAAGCAAACGTTGGTGGATGTACTCGGTAGCGCCAATATCTACTCCCCGCGTGGGCTGTGAAGCGATTAACACCTTAGGCCGCCGCGAAAGTTCACGCGCCAGAATGAGTTTCTGAATGTTGCCACCCGACAGGTTCTTGACCGGGGTATCCACAGAAGGCGTTTTGACGTTATATTCATTGACCAACCGCCCCGAAACCTCGCGAATAACATTGAAATTCAAGAAAATATTACACGAGAACGGCGGCTTATGGTGGTCTTCCAAGATCAAATTATCTGCTACGCTGAACTCTTTAATGGTACCATCCCGCAGTCGTTCTTCCGGGATGTAGGATTGACCCAGCGCAATCCGCACTCCCGGCGGCTCGTGTGTGACATCTTGTCCACACAGCAAGATACGCCCTGCCTTGACCGGACGCAAGCCCGCCAACGCCTCGGCCAGTTCACGCTGGCCATTACCTGAAACACCGGCCAGTCCTAAAATCTCACCCGCATGCACTTCCAGTGAAACGCCGCGCACGGCATCTTGCCCACGATCTCCACCTACCACAAGGTTCTCGATCGCCAGACGCACCTCACCAAACTGTGCCGGTGGCCGTTCATATTGTAAAATGACCGGGCGGCCAACCATCATTTGCGCCAATTCAATCTTGTTGGTTTCCCTGGTAGGTCGGGATCCTACCACCCGACCATCCCGCAATACGGTCACGCGGTCGCTGATTGCCAAAACCTCATGCAGTTTGTGCGAAATAAAGATCAGGGCATGCCCATTTTGGGCCATTTGCCGCAGGGTACGGAAGAGATCCTCCACCTCTTGGGGCGTAAGCACCGCCGTGGGTTCATCGAGAATCAACAGCGCCGCACCCCGATAAAGGGCTTTGATAATCTCTACACGCTGTTGCTCACCGACTGCCAATTGCCACACATAGGCCTTGGGGTCAACTTTTAGACCATATTGCTCACTCAACTCACGAATGCGTTTTTCTACGCGGTCTAGATCTAATAGAATGCCGCGCGAAGATTTTAAACCCAGGGCGACGTTCTCAACCACAGTCAGCGATGGCACCAGCATGAAATGCTGGTGGATCATGCCAATTCCGGCGCGGATTGCATCTTGGGGGGAAGTAAAGTGCTGTTCCACCCCATTGATTAGGATCTTGCCTGCATCAGGGCGATACATTCCATACAATTGGCGCATCAGTGTGGTTTTACCCGCACCATTTTCGCCCAGCAAGGCGTGAATCTCACCCGCGCGAACGTCAAAATCCACATGATCATTGGCCAGCACGCCCGGAAAGCGCTTGACAATCCCGATCATACGCATTTCTTCAATGCGTGCGTGGCCTGTGGGCAAACGACCATCAAGACCAATCGTCTGATTACTCATCCTCACCCGCAATCCGTTTCGTTCAATCCTAGAGGCGGGTGCGACCCTAGAGCGGTCGCACCCGCGTAGCGATCATATACCTTAGTAGGGCAACGGCTTGATCGTACCGTCAATAATGCCCTTGATCACCTCATCGGCCTTAGCCTTGACATCCGCAGGCACCGGCACACGGTCATTGTACTTAATCGTCAAACCGCCGTTGGCAAGGGTCAGGGTATAAGCCACACCGCCCAACGTACCGGCCTTGCGCTTGGCGATCATGTCTTTGATGATCCCGGTGTAGTCATAAACCTGGTTGGCGACCACAATATCGGGAGCCAGGCTGGTCTGATCCCACTGCTGGCCGAACCACTTGGCACCCTTCTCCTTTGCTACACCGATAGCACCCACCACCGACTGGGATGAGCCGGTCAGCATGTCAGCCCCTGCCGCAATGTGGGTCTCTGCCGCAGCAGCCATCAGCGAAACATCCGAGAACGAACCGGTGTACGTAACCTGAACCTTCACATCCGGCCGCGCCTGCTCAGCCCCATATTTGAATCCATCCACATAGGTCTTGGCATCACCGGCTTCCACCGGGCCACACACACCCAAAACACCGCTCTTCGACATCAACGCCGCAATCGTGCCTAACACATAACCACCTTGCTCGGCGGCGGGGTTATAAGCAAAGACGTTCTTGATCCCCTGATCGGCAAAGGTATCCGTTGCCGTACCCCAGGCGAAACTCGTGTTAGGGAATTCCGGTGCGATTTGAGCCACCGAGGTACCGTATTGGGAACCATGGGCGATCACAATGTCATAACCTTGAGAGGCATAGTCGCGGATCGCCGCCGCTGCATCCGGCACCTTGTACAGGTTCTCGGAATAGGCGATTTCCATCTTGGATGGACCGCCCATTTCTTGTTGCACCTTCAACAGCGCCTCATACATGCCCTGGCTGAACGCCATATCGGTGATCGAAGAGGGCATGACAATCGCTATGCGGATCGGCTTTTCAGGGGCTTGGGTTGGAGCCGGCGTCGCTGCCGGTGCGCACGCACTGAGGAATAGAGCGACTAAAACGACCAGCATGAGCAAGCGAGAGAGCACAGACTTCATAGTTTCACCTCCTGAGTGGTTCGGAAAAAGGTTAAACGGGCCGCACTTTAACACAGGCTTTAGCGACTTAACTTCTCCTCCTAAAAGGGATAAAACCACCTCCTTCCGTTAGAACTCGCCACGCTCAAAGGGCTTGCCCAATGCATCCGGCATCGCCGCACGGCGTACCGAGATCGCCAACGCCAGAATCGTCATCGCATAGGGAAGCATCACCGCAAAGTCATAGGGGAAATTCACACCCAGAACCTGTAACCATAATTGTAGCGCATTGACAAAACTGAACAAGAGCGCACCCCCCAAGATACCCAAAGGGCGCCAACTGCCAAAATAAACCAGGGCAATCGCAATGAACCCCATACCGCTGGTCATATTCTCTTGAAAAAGGTTGATCAGAGAGATAGATAGGGATGCACCGGCAATCCCTGCCAGCGTTCCGCCCAGCGTCACCGTGATATAACGGATTAAGTCCACATTGATACCCAATGTATCTGCTGCCTGAGGATTTTGTCCTACCGCACGGATCATCAAACCAAAAGGTGTCCGATATAGCACAAAACTGGCTAAGGGCACAAGAAGGAAAGCCCCGTAAACCAACAGGTTGTGATTAAATAACACATCCCCAAGATAGGGGATATTACCCAAAAGGGGAATTCGCACCGGTTGGAATCCACTAATGGATTCCACCCCGCTCATTGTCTTCTTGAACAGTAAACTGGAAAGGCCCAAGCCAAACATATAAAGGCCGATTCCGCTAATCCCCTGTTCGGCCTTCAATGTTACGCTCACCAAGGCCATGAGCAGTCCCATTAACATGCCCACTCCTGCCGCCGCCAGCAATCCCAACCACAGGTTTCCGGTGCGCATCCCCACAAAGAAGCCGCTAAATGCCCCCATCAGCATGATTCCATCCACTCCCAGGTTGTAAACACCCGAGTTTTGGGCAAACGCCTCACCAATCGCGGCATAGAGATAAGGGGTTGCCAACCGCAGTCCGGAGTAAATAATCCCTAAAATGACCGGAACGGTAAAGAGATCACTCATAGGTCTCTCTCCTGCGAGCACGGCGCACGGCCCAGATGCGACTGCTGACCACAAACAACACGATCAAGCCCATCAGTGTATCCACAAATGCCGAAGGCACCTGAACGGCGCGCTGCAATTTATCGGCGCCAACCAATAACCCTCCAAAGAGCACCGACGCCGGGATCGTACCCAAAGGATGCAAATTACCGAAAAGCGCAGCCACAATGCCCGAGAAGCCATAGCCTCCCGAGAGACCCTCCAACATACGCCGCTGTACCCCCATGACCTCAACCGCACCCGCCAATCCGGCGAAGGCTCCGCCTAAAATAATGGCAAGCGCCTGGTAAATCGGCACCGGAATTCCCGCGTAGCGTGCGGCGCGCGGGTTTAGCCCCACCGCGCGGATGCGATAGCCGATCGTGGTGCGCCAGAGGAAGATATACACCAAGATTGCCATGACCAGGGCTAAGATACTCCCAGCATGGAGCAGTGTTTGCGGCACCAAGCGCGGTAGCCAAGCCTGGCGCGGCAATAAAGCGGACTGCGCGATGCGCGTGCCGGCTTCAATCTCTGCGGGGTCAATCATTGGGCCGCGCAAGAGGTAGTTGGAGAGTTGCAGAGCAATGGCATTCATCATGATCGTGCTGAGGATCTCATTCACCCCCAGCCGGGCTTTAAGCACGCCGGGCACCGCTCCCCACACCGCTCCGCTGAGTGTACCGACGATAAGGCATAACGGCAGCAAGAGCCATCCCGGCGCCTGATTAAGCGAGAGCGCTAATGCTGTCGCCGAAAGCGCACCGACAATAATCTGCCCCTCGCCGCCAATATTGATCACCCCACCGCGGAAAGCGATTGTGATTCCTAACCCGACCAGCAATAGAGGTGTTGCCTTCACCAGGGTTTGGGTGACGCTAAACGTACTCCCGACCGCCCCCTGCACCAAAGCCGCAAAAGCCACCCCCGGGTTGGCGCGAAGCAACAACAATATCAACGCCCCAATCACCAGCGCCACCGGTACGGCCAAAAGCGGCAAGATGGCCTCAAAGACCTGATTGAGGGTACGTTTAATCTCAGACCGTTGGGGCATTAACCGTCTTCCTTTCGACCTAATTTTTCAAACACACGATGGGGAAAACAATAAAGCAGGCGACTTACCCGTAAGGCGAGCGGCGACGTAGAACACCGGCTTGCTCATAATTATAACGAAATATCAGACAATTTCAAAGTGACAAATGTCGCAAATATCGTTATTTCCCTCCCAAGTTGTCATACAAGTTGACCAAACAAGTTCTTGGATGATGTATTCTCGGTCGCATAATGCATAAAAGGGCGCCCCCGCTTCACCTCATCCCAAATCTCGCTCCGAGAACTTGCCCGGATTTATGCCGATTGTCATGAGGATTCAAATTTACTCACCTTCATCCTCATTTTGTGAAAGCGAGGAACTCTCCAGCGCTGAAAGATAATCTGCCGCGGTAGCCAAGGGTAAGCGCACCACTAAGCGCCGTACCTGATCGCTCTCACGCCGTACCACACGCAACACCACCACACTCATGTCATCATTCGGACGGCCATGATCCAACCGAATGGCTTGAGAAAGCAGTGTATCGGCTAGGGCCTGAGCCTCAGGATCTTGCTCTTCAAGCATTGCTTCCAGAACCGTGCAAATATCCAACGTGCGTCCATATTGACTGCCGGCTTTGCTTATTCCATCGGTATGCATGACGACCGTGGTACCCGCTTCCAACGGAATCTCGGTGATCGCCGGTCGAATGTTCCGTGCTACACCAATGGGCTGGTCAACACCCGAGATACACTCGACCTGATCTTGATGGGCGACATAGATCGGCGTAGGGTTATTGTGAGTGAGAACGAGCGTGTGAGTCTGTAAATCCGCGCTCAAGATACTGAGATAAACCGCTGCCTGACCATTCCGTTCGGTATAAAGAAAATCCGATGCCGCACGTGCCGCCGCACCATCGCGCACCCCCTCTGCCAGTAAACTGATCACTTTATGCACGACCAGGCTAGAAACAACCTTGGCCTGGCGCCCTGAAGCCTGACCGTCACACAATACAACCGAAAGCCCACCGTTGGGGCGTTCTACCACTTCAAGGGTATCCCCACTTTCTTGGGAGCCATATTTGGTTGTCTTAGCCACTGCAATTTGTATTTCCATCGCTCGTCACCTGCCTGCTTAATTCCGATCCATGCCTTTCTATGGTTTCAACGCCCACAGGTTTTTGGGCTATCAATACCAACAACCGATCACCATTATAATCGGTATTTTCCCAGGTTACATTCACGTAATTTAGATTGGACAGGCGCTCAGTCATGGAACGATATAGAGAATGCGGCCAAGGACCTTGCGACGTGACTCGAAATAACCAACGCAAAAAACGCACATATAGGCTGTTTCCACCTATCGTACTCCCCAATAGGACGGCCAAGCGGCCACCGGGACGTAAAACCCGCCAGATGCCCGTCAAGGTGGGAGAAGCCAGGATAAACGCACCGGGAAACGTCGCCACCACACAATCGAAGCATTCACAAGCAAAAGGAAGCGCCTCGGCGTGGCCTCGGACCAGGTTTAAGGGCACAACACCCGTCCGTTGTAGATGACGATGCGCGGTCTTAATCATGGGCATACTCTCATCCACCCCAAAGGCTAAAAAACCCGCCTCACGTAACGCCATCTGCAAGTGACCCGGTCCGAACCCAATTTCTAATACGCGCGACCCACGGACGAAGGGAAGTATCGCCCGCACCCATTTTTGCCAGCGCCCGGCAGAGACAGCGTCGGCGATCGTATCGTAAGCCCAAGCCAAAGGATGATAAAGCAACCAGAAAAAGCGTTCCATAAGGTATACTTTACGTGCCATCGTTAAAAACCCTTAATCGAGATGAGCGCCTCATGGAATTATATTTCATCCGCCACGCGCAGTCCGAGAACAACGCTTTATGGGAAAGCACCCACAGTAGCGATGGACGCCATCCCGACCCCGACATCACCGAAAAGGGGATACGCCAAGCCCTTTATCTGGCTTCGTTTCTCAAAGCCCCCAGAACACTTCCAACCGATGCGAACCGCGGCGCCGATTGGCATAATCGCTATGGGTTTGGCATTACCCACATTTACTGCAGTCTGATGAAGCGAGCGGTCAGAACCGCCGCCGTTGTTGCACAAGCGCTGAGTCTTCCACTTTATGGGCATTTAGATCTCCACGAAAATGGGGGAGTCTATTGGCAAGATCCCGAAACCGGTGACTATGTCCTTCAAGCCGGCCTCTCACGCTCAGCTCTCCTGGCACTCTACCCCGAATTAATCCTTCCCGCTGAGGTTACCGAGCAGGGATGGTGGAACCGCCCCTTTGAAACCGAAGACCAGAGCCACATCAGAGCCAAACGTTTGTGGCAGTGGTTGCTTGAACACCACGGCAATACTGAAGACCGCGTGGTCTTTTTCAGTCATGCCGGTTTTTATCATACCTTCCTAACCACTATTTTGGGCTTGGAGGGCTTAGGAAACGCCTGGTTTTCTCTCAGCAACTGCGCCATCACCCGTCTGGACATCGCACCGGATGGGGTGTGGATTGCCTACACCAATCGGGTGGACTTTTTGCCCGATTCTTTGCTATGAACCAGCCGGTTCCGCCTCTTCCACAGCCACGGAATTCTTAGACCGATCCATCGTCGCAAACAGGACAAAACCCAGCAGTTGAACCCCGCCGCCGATCCACAGCGCTACCGGGAGCCCCAACCAATCTGCCAACGAGGTTCCTAATACCGGTGCGACCATCGAGGATATATATTGCAGTTCCTGCGCCAGAGCAACGAACGAAGCGCTGTATTCCATTGGAACGCGTTTCATCAATTCATCGAAGAAAACCAAGTTCAAACCCGCCTGAAAAATGCCGGTAATCCCCGCCAGAGCCGCAATAAGTTCAACCCGTCGGGTCAAGGCTACCAGGATGGGATAAATTCCCACACCAAAGGTCGTCCACAACAAGATCCAACGCGTCCCACGCCGCCGCGATTGTGCTGACCAGAAAAAGTATCCCACCATCAAAATAGCCGTTTGGGCGGTATTGATAGTGGCAATCCAACCATCGGATGCGTGGACCACCCGCACAAAGTAGAGCGGAAAAATCGGCGTTACCAGCGCCGAACCGGTTAAGAAAATAAACCGCCGCGCCACGAACGATAAAAAAGCGCGTTCATTGCGGAGGATATGAAGATACCGTGCTAAGCGTTCCTTGATCCCCTTGGGCTCTTGTTCCTCATTGACGGGCATCTCGGGTAAAACAATCTGGCTGGAAAAGTAATAACTCAATATACCCGCCAACCCCAATCCCATAAACGCCAATTGATAATTCAATGGAAACGCGATGCGGTCCAAAAGTTGCCCGATGAGAAGAACCGCAACCGAGGTTGTTACCCCCAGAATAGACCAGCGCCGTGTCATCAGGTCAAAGCGGTAATTAGGACCGGCTACCGCGTTCATCACCACCGAGAATGTGATCGAAAGCATCGTTTGAGGAATGGTCGCCAGTGCCCACAAGAACAAAATGCCGCCCACCTGCCAGGACGGTGGGAGCACCAGGCTTACCAACCCAATCAACCCATACCCCAGAATGTAACCCATCCGGGATAGGCTGAACCAACGCACGATATTACGTTGGCGCTGAAGGAACTGCCCCATGGGTAAAGCCAGCACCAGCCCGGTAAGGGCCGGCAGGGATGAGAGCAACCCCACCTGAAAACTAGACGCCCCTAAGCGGGTCAGAAAGACCGGCAAGAATGGAGCCGCCGCGTTAGCCAACCCTACCGCAATCGCATCTAATTCAACATTGCGAAAATTGCGCCGCTGGATCGGATTGAGTTCGGGTGGACCGGCAAGAAAGCGTCGCAGACTCACCACACCAAGCCCTTTGGATCAAAGTTGAATATCAAACTCCCCCACCTCAAGCACCACCGGCTCGGTTACCTCCACATCAAAACGCGCGAGCCAACGATAGAGTTCGAGCAAGTAACGCAACCAGGCCTTAAGACTCGGCGCTTCGGACGCGGCTTTTAGCCATCGCTGTTCCAGATATGGAATCTGTAAGGCCGCCGGAAAACGAGGCACCGAACGGGCTAATAAAAGCGTTTCCAGATCCCAGAGATTAATATCCCCGGAAGCATGAGCGCTAAACAGGCGATGTCCTTGAGGGTGGATCCACAGTCCTACACCCGCCGAGGCCGGATCCGTTAAGCGCGAGATCACTTTACCACTGAAGATATTCCAAGCCGATATAGCACCTTCAAGATCGGTGCTAAATAATAACTGTTCTTCAGGGTGAAAATACAAGTGGCTTAAGCGCATCCCCTCACACGTCACTTCCCACAACCGCCGCCCGTTCACGATGTTCCAGGCACGCAACCAACCGTCGCGGCTATACGAAGCCCCTAACTGTCCCGAACTAACCGCCAGAGCCAGCAAGGTCTCGCCCTGATCTGGGAGTTCGGCCACCAGGGCACCGTCCATCCATCGCCACACCCGAATCACCCCCGCTGAACCGGCACTGATCAACCTTTCACCATCTTCGCTGATGCCCAAGCCGAACAATTCTTCCCCATCCGGGGTTGTCATCAAACGCAGTTGCGGACCGAAAGGAAATCGCCATACCCGAATGGTGCCGTCAAATCCGGCGCTAAACAGCACGCGTCCAGCAGGATGCACCACCAGCGCTCGGATCAACCCCTTATGACCACTGAGGGTTTTTACCAATGCCCCATCGCTCATACGGAAAATGCGAATGGCATGATCATTGAACCCGCCGATCAAATAGTCACTTTCGGGGCTGAAGGCCAGTACCCGGGGTTGCCCCAGCATTCCGCCCAAACGGCGCGGGGGCAACTTTGAATCCACCAGGTCCCAAATCCAAAGCGTGGCATCTGTGGTTCCCGCCGCCATCCAGGTGCCTTCGCGATTAACTGCAAAACTCATTAATTCGGTAGCCATCGGGGGACGAAAGACGGCTATGCGCTGCACTTGGGGCGGGTTAAGACGGCAGGTTTCGGCCAGGCTTGATAGTGTGTTAAACGCTTCACGTTCCTCGCCGCTCTCGGGCTGCCACCCCTTTTCTTTTAGCACGTGTAAAATCTGCACTCCCCAATAAGGCGGTGCCACCTGAGCAATTTTCCACAACTCAACCCATCGTTCCGCCCCGGCAAGGTGAGCCATGAGGGTCTGCCAATCGGCATCGCTCAGGTCTCGCACCCCTCGCACCGCGTGCCCCCGCTGGACGATGCTCAACCAACCCACCCGTCCGGTATACCGGCTTAGATGAAGCAGACGCCGCCGCACCAGAGGTGAAGCCTGCTCATAGGCTATGGCCAGCAAGCGCTGATCGAGATCCAGCGCCTCATAACGCTCCCACTGCTGGGTAAGGAAAAAGAACAAGGCTCGTTGTACCGCATCTCTCGGTAGGTAACCCCGTTGGCGCAGGATTTGTAACACCTGGCCGTCCTCATATTTCAGAAACAAGGTACACAATGCCTCTTGAGCAATCTCGCTGCCGGCCTGGGCCGCCTTATCCAGAAAATGTAAAAGGATCTGCCGTTCGCGAGAATGCGTAAAGCGCGTATATCGGTTGATCAACGCGTCCACGCCTTCTTCGGTGGGCGATTCCAGGGCTCGCACAATGTCAATCCATTCTTCCCAGCCCTGTCGCCGCGCTGCTTCAATAAGTCGTGAGCGAAAGCCGGCATCCTGGGACTCCAGATAAGCCTCGGTGATATGGAGGCCTAAAGGGTCATATTGACCATAGGCTTCGGAATCCTCATACAAGAAACTGAACACGGCCTGCAAGCGGGGACACGAACAGGTCAGGTTGTGTTTGCGAATGACAGCCACGGCTTCCGTGTTCGCCGCATTCACCGCCAGGTCAAACAACATAGTGCGGCTAGAATCGCGTCCCTGCTGAGAAGCTCGTCTGCTTAAGGCTTGTAGTGCAGCCGCACGTACCTCCTTGATTGGACAAACGCGAGCCGCCGCACCCAATGTCACGTCGGCCTCTGGACTATCCGCCTCTTCCAAGACGGCAACAGCTCCCCGCAAAACCAGCGGCTCAATCCATTCTGGCGGGGACTCCATCCACGCAGAAGGATGGGACAATAGGTGTTGCAAATGCTCCCAACGCAGCGTCATAGATGTAGCCTCATCCAATGCATTGGGTCAATCCCCGAAATGCGCACCCTGCCGTTCATATCAATCATCACTTCAGATTCGGGCACCTGCTCCAAATCTGCCATCGAATAACGCGACGTAAGAAAGTGCACGGTCTTGTTTGTCGAGCCCAGCAATCCGCGGGCTAAACGCCGTTTGGCCTGATACCGTCCGGCAATCACCACATCCAATTGGTTCAGCACAGCATGCCCCCACGGCAAGGTCTGCACTTCTTCCCAAGTGTAACCCGTAAATAATATCACCGACCAAGATGTTCTGCGACGCACCTGTGTTAGGAAATCCACCAGCCCCTCGCCTTGTTGCAAAGGCTCACCACCGCTCAGGGTCAACCCCTCGCTTTGATCGGCATACGGCATAACCGCTTGCAACAACCCCTCCACCGTCCACACCTCGCCCCCCTCAAATGGGTGCGTTTGGGGATTAAAGCACCCCGGACATCCCAGTGTACACCCCTGAAACCAAATCACCGTTCGCAGCCCCGGTCCATTGGCTCGGCTTAAGGGCTCTATGTGGTGAACGCGAAGGGTACCAACAGACATGTTCATTTCTTCGTGCTACCCACCTCAACCCGACCCACTTCTCGAACGCCGGAAGTAGGCGTTTCATGTGCCTCAGCCGTCATCTCCCGTTGAATGACCTCGCCGCCCAAGGCCTCTTCCAGGGCTTCGGTTAAGGATAGGCAGGCCTTGCCCTTAACACCACGCACCTGAACCGAAACACGCCCCTGGGCATCAATCGTCACTTCAATCTCTTCGATCTTCATTTGCATCTCCTCACTAACCGACGCGGCGGAGCAGTAACCGGATCTGCCCCGCTTCATTGGATTCTTCCACCAAGGTAAACCCTTGGGCTTCCAACTGATCACGGGCAGCGTGATAGGCATAGCGTTGGGCTAGTTGACGCTTGAAATCCTCAGGCTTGACGCCCATAACCCCAAACCAGTCCGCCACTATCTCATAAACACCTTTGACCTGACGAAAACCGATCGGGTAACTTAGGTGCGGTTGAACCCGAATCTCTACCGCTACCTCTTCACCCCGCACACTGCGGACTTTTAAGTCGCCCTCTTCGGGCTCAAAGCCCAAATCGCGTAGGGCAGCAAGCAGGTAACGTTTCTCAACAAAATGGGTTTTATAACGCGATATGTGAGACATAGGCAAAACCTCATTTAACCCCTCAGGTAAGACGCACCACCGGCACCGCACTTAAAACCCGGTGTTGATGAAGAAGATCGCGTGCATTAATCACCAAACGCTTCTGGGCATCTACGAAAAACTCGACCTCAAACCGAGGTTCACCTTGGCTGGCAGGGGGATCGGCCACCAAAAACGTGGGGTTATTTTCATTCATCCAAAACAGCGTTCGTGCTTCCTGCTCTTGAGGGCTGAGCGGGAGCAAACGTACGGCGCCGCCGGGGTCAAAGATGATCTCTACACTTCCCTCGATTCGAGGACGCGAATCGCCTATTTCAAAGATGGCCAACCCGAGCCGTTGCTGACCCTCATAAGCCGCCTTGATGGTTAATCGTGCCACGGGTTCGGGCGTTGGGTAGGGCGTGCCTTTGGGCACAATAACCCGATAGTCATATTTTCCCTTTTGAGGGTCAATATAGCGAATAGCATAGTCATGTTGGATGTAATCAAAGAGTTCCACGCCCCCAATGAACGCCGCCGTTCCTAACGCCACGGCTTCTAAGGGCCGGTGCAGCAGCACCCGCTCGCGGCCAAACCATTGACGCAGCAATTGCTGCACCGCTGGGATGCGGCTACTGCCTCCGATCATGAGCACCGCCTGGATTTGATCTTCGTCATACCCGCGCTCACGCGCCTGATTTAGGGCAAGTTGAACCGTGCGGTGAATGTCGGTGAACAGTCCATGCGCATCCAGCAATTGTTCAAAATCCTCGCGCGAAATACGGAACGAGAGTACACTGCCATCGGATAAAGACAGGGCATCTAAAGAGGCTTCCTTATCAAACGAAAGCCGTTCCTTGATATGCTCACTGTATACCAGCAACTGGGTGCTAAATTCACGCACCGCGGGTTCTTCCTCGCTTCGATTATTGAAGCGCAAAATTTCTTGAAATAGCCATTGGTCAATTCGCGCCCCTCCCAGGTCACGTCCTGCCTTTCCCAATACACGGCAGTGGCGCCCGTGGGCATCGGCAGATTCGCCCAGTTGGATGACCGACACATCCAGGCTTCCCCCACCAAAATCAAACACCAGATAAACCTGGCCGGGTTGCAGGCTCAATCCATACCCCAACGCCGCCGCCGAGGGCTCATCAATAATGCGAAAGCGGCGAATCCCCAAGTCTTCGGCCAGAGCCAAAAGCCAGTTTTCGTAGTGCTCAAAAGCCTCCACCGGGACACTGAATCCAACTTCCTCATCAGGATGCAACTCTTCCAGGGCAAAAAACAGCACCGTGCGCAGAAAATCGCGTCCGGCATCGGCAGGACTAATGTCGCGCTGGCCAACCCGCAGACGTAAAGGTGAACGATGGCTGATATAACGCTTCATCCAGCGCACCGTCCGGGGCGAGGCATATAAACCGCGCTCAAATACTTGCTGACCGATCCAGTAATCCTGCTCGCTGATATAATGAATAACCGAGGGGATATAGGAAATAACCCCGCCCTCACTTTCCTGTTGACGCCCGTACTCCGGTAAATGCAACACCTGTGACTGCCGGACTTCAGTATCCCAGAAGGCCAGTACGGTATTTGAGGTACCAAAATCAACCGCTAATTTTCGGCTCATTTTCTAAACAATTAGCCAATACAATATTCACCCACACGACAGCGCAGGCTCGATTTGATTATAACGCAGCGTCGAGCCGTTTTTATCGGTGGTTTCTCAATATGCTCACGGCAAGTTATGGCTCAACCGGATAACCTGCCTGAGTCCAAGCTGCAAAACCACCTAAAATCGGCTTCACCTTCTGAAAGCCCTGGTCTAAGAGGTACTGCGCCGCACGGGCGCTCGATTCTTCAGCCGGTCAGGTACAGTACGTGATAATCAAGCGCGATGGGTCAAGTTCGTTGATCCGCTGTGGCAATTCATTCACCGGAATATTGAGCGCACCCGGAATGTGGCTGGCGGCATAAGCACTGGCCGGCCGCACGTCCAGAAAAACGGCGCTTCCTTCATCATATGCGCGCTTGGCGTCCTCAAGAGCGATCCGCTCAACCTCAGGGTAGGGAATACCGGCAGAATTTCCAACGGTCGTTGTTGGCTGAGATCGACTCTGTGTCAGGAACCCCCACGCCCCATACAGCATCAATCCTAAGCCGATCAGGATAAACACCCAAGGCGCAATACGCCGCGAACCTTGTGTTTGGGGTTGCTTCTTGGTCTTACGGGTCGTTTTCATAGCGGTTATTATAACAAAATTTATCATTATTGGCGTGAATTATTGAGATCTTCGCTATGCTCCACGGCTTTCAGATCCACTAATTCGAATTGACCCAAGGCCACGATCAAATCGTCCCGCCGTAAGATGAGCGCTTTACCCAACTGCCCCGAACCAAGGGAGACTTCTTCCGGCACGAAGACCCCCGGATCCACCAAGACACGCAGATGTGGCGGTAGCCCAAACGGGGATACACTACCCGGTGCATATCCGGTGACCCGGAGCACTTCTTCATCGCTTGCCAAAGTCACCCGCCGATGTCCCAGATAATGCCGTAAGGTCGGCCAGTGCACATGATATCCCCCGGGAATAAGCACAACCACAAAGCCATTTTCAGCCGTGCGAAAAAGCAAAGTGCGGATCACCTGATGAATTTGCTGGCCACGCTCAGCCGCGGCTTGGGCTAAATCCTGAGGTGGTTGGGGGTGAATAAAAAGGCGATAGGGGATCCGTTGCGCGTGTAAATAGGCTTCGGCTGCAGTGGGCATATTTTCACTCAAAACGCTAACGTCAGTTGTTGCGCCGGATGTCGCCCATCCAGTAAAAGATAGGGGGCCGCTCGCTCCGTATTCACACCTAACTGACGCAATTGCTGCAAATCGCGTAATCGAGAGATGCGGCGGGCGCGGATAATCGCCTGGGCTGATTTTGGCCCGATTCCCGGGATGCGCAGCAGTTCCTCCCGTGAAGCACGATTGACCTCCAGGGGCTGGGTCAAGTAACGTTGTGCCCAAGCCGTTTTGGGGTCCACCTCAAGCGCCAACCTGCCATCTGGATTCAAGGGCAGTTCATCAAAGCGAAAACCGTAATCGCGCAGTAGAAAAGACGCCTGATAAAGGCGTAATGCACGCTGAGGGTTTTCCGCCGGATGGTTTTCCAGCGGAGTATCTTCAATCGGGCGAAAGGCTGAGTAATATACGCGGCTGAGCCCTAACTGGCGATAAAGATAAGCCGTCGTTTGAAGTAACTCGGCATCTGTTTCCCCTATTCCGACCACAAACTGGGTACTGAGCGAGATCCAGCGCCGATAAGGGTGATTCTGATGTTTAAGTGCCGCTTGGTGGGCTAATTGCAACGGTTCTAACAAACGGTTTTGCGGCAATTTGCGCGGCGCCCATTGCCCCAGGTATTGGTTTCCCGGCATTTCTAAGTTGATCGAAACGCGTGAGGCTAATGCCACCGCCTGTTCCACCTGCGCTGGTTCGGCACCGGGCATCAGTTTTAAATGTAAGTAGCCTTGAAATCCCAATTTGTTGCGCAATACTTCCGCGGTCGCGATCAAACGATCCTGGGTTCGAATCCCTCCCCCGGCAATCCCTGAGGACAAAAACAGCCCCTTAACCAAGCCGGCATTGTAGATTTGAAGAAATGCCCGCGCCAATTCTTCGGGCTGAAAGGTTGCCCGCCGGAAATCGCGCCCGGCACGAAATGGACAGTAAGCGCAGTTATACTCGCATACCGAGGTCAACAGCACCTTAAGTACCGGGATTTTCCGCCCACCCTGTAAAGTTACATGACTAATGTTATCTAAAAGACGCGTGGCGGTCGGGGTAGACCGTGCCGTATGACAAGCGGGCAAAGTTTCACCCGTGGGATGCGGCTCGGCGTCAATTTCTAATCCCTCATCTTGAGAAAGCAAGGCAAGTTTTTGCAGCCAGTCCATATCAATTTGATTATAGAACATATTTTCCGCAAATACAATCCTGGTGTTTTAGACCAACATCATATAATCCTCAGCCAGTCTGTTATACTTGAAACAAAGCGTTGCTTCCAGGATGATCGGTCCATGGTCATTTTAGGCACCTGGAAAGGGTATAAACTGACTCTTAGTTTCAAGCCCAGCGGGTTGACCGTCAGTTTCGAGCACGGCAGCCAGACCACGGTATACGGTTACGACCGTGCAGGACGCCTCTGGACAGGACTTGAAGATGGAGTCTCTTATCGCCGCGGCTTGGATGGGAAAGTCATCGCAAAATGGCGCCAAGTTGACAATTTACCGGCACGGCGTTGGCTCACCCCTACCGAAGCGGAAGGATGGATCCATCGTGCGCATCATCAAATGAGCACCCTGCTCACCGCCATCGAAAATGGTGAGGCACACCTGGAGCGTCTGCTCTCGGATGACGATATAGAGATTTTAAAAACAGCGGCAGGATTTGACCCTCAACGTGCTGCCGCCGATGCAGCCCAGTATTTTCAGGTGTATAAACCTATCGGTATCCTGCCTCCCGATCAATACATGGCCGTGGTGTTACAAGCCACCGAAGGATGTTCCTTCAACACCTGCACCTTCTGCAACTTTTACCGCGACCGTCCATTCCGCATCAAAACGCCTGAAGCCTTTAACCATCACATTCTAGCCGTCAAGGCTTTCTTGGGACAAGGGCTGAGCCTGCGTCGCACCATCTTCCTGGGAGACGCCAACGCCTTGGTCGTGCCCATGCCGCGTTTGGTGCCGTTATTCCAAAGTGTTCATCAGCACTTCGATGTCGAAGCCCTGGGTGGAATCTATGCCTTCCTAGATGGTTTTAGCGGCGAAAAGAAACACCCGGGCGATTTCGCCCAACTAGCCGCGCTGGGCCTCAAACGGGTCTATATCGGCATGGAATCGGGCAATGCCGAGTTATTGCGCTTCTTACAAAAGCCCGGTGAGCCCGAGGATGTCATCCGCACGGTCGAAGCCCTAAAGAGCGCTGGCGTAGCCGTTGGGATCATTATCCTATTGGGCGCAGGCGGGCACGCATTCGCCCGTCAACACGTTGAAGACACCGTCCAAGCGCTCAACCGCATGCCGCTCGATATGGAGGATATTATTTATTTCTCGGAACTGATTGAGAGTGAGGGCATGCCTTACGTTCAACGCGCCTACGAGGCAGGACTGCGCCCGCTTTCGGCTGAAGAACGCCTGTGGCAAGGTCAGCAGATTGAGGAAAGTTTAACATTCAGCGAAGAGCGTGGCACGCCCCACATCAGCCGCTACGACATTCGTGAGTTTGTATATTAAGTTCGCTATGGGATGGATCTACCTCCGTTTCCACGGCTGCCTGAACGATTTTCTTCCCCTGACCCAACGTGAGCAAACGATTAACTACTGGGTCAAGGAAAAAACCGCGCTTAAGCACATCATCGAGTCCTTAGGTGTCCCCCATCCCGAGGTTGGATATGCCACCGTCAACGGCTACCCCCAACCATTGACCTATCACGTCCAGGATGGCGATGACATTCACGTGTATCCATTTACCCTGAACGGTAATGATGCCTCCACCCTTGATCCTCGCTTTGTGTTAGATAACCACCTAGGCAAACTCACCCATTATCTGCGGCTGTTAGGATTTGATGCCCTATATGATCCCAATTGGCAAGATCGCGACTTGGCATTAATTGCCAATCGTGAAGACCGCATCCTTCTCACCCGCGATCGCGGCTTGCTCAAGCGCAATCTTGTGCGGCGTGGCTACTGCGTGCGCGCCCACCATCCGCGCGAACAAGTCTTCGAAATCATCAACCGCTTCAACCTGAAGCGCTTAGTAAATCCCTTTCAACGCTGCCCCCGCTGCAATGGATTATTGGAATCGGTACGCAAGCAAGACATTTTAGAGCGCCTAGAGCCGCTGACACGGTTATACTATGATGAGTTCGATCGCTGTACGCAATGCGGTCAGATTTACTGGAAAGGCTCGCATTACGAACGCATGCTCCCTTTCATTGAGAAGGTCTTAAATTACTGCAACGGAGATTCATCATGAACGCTGTGCTGCCGGTAGGAAAACTACCGCATCACCTTCTGGCCGACCTGCTGGCACAAGCCCCCAGCCAGCATGAGCGCGTCCTGTTAGGGCCCGGTGTTGGCCTCGATTGTGCCATTCTGGATATGGGTGATACGGCTCTGGTGCTTAAAACCGAACCGATTACCTTCGCCACGCAGGACATTGGCTGGTATGCAGTGCAAATTGCCAGCAACGACATTGCCACGACCGGCACCGTGCCCCGCTGGATGCTGGTGACACTTCTCTTACCCGAGGGCAAAACCACTCCGGAACTGGTGACCACGATTGGACGGCAAATCTTTCAAACCTGCCAGCGGCTGGGAATCACCCTGGTCGGTGGCCACACCGAAATCACCTATGACCTGCACCGTCCCATTGTTGTTACCACGCTGATCGGCGAAATCGAGAAAGCGCGCGTGATCACCCCGCGCGGTGCTCGCCCCGGAGATGTGGTGATTCTGACCAAAGGCATCCCGATCGAAGGATGTGCAATCCTCGCCCGAGAATTTGCCCCCCGCTTGGAGAGAATCCTAACCCCAGAAGAAATCCAAATAGCCCAGCACTTTATCTACGAACCGGGTATTAGCGTGTTACGAGATGCCCAGGTGGCTATCGCCGCTGGCCGGGTCACCGCCATGCACGATCCCACCGAAGGTGGATTGGCAACGGCGCTGTGGGAACTCGCCGAAGCCGCAGGAGTCCGCTTGCGTGTGGATCAAAGCGCCATTCCCATTCCACCATTAGCGCAAAAAATCTGCGCCTTTTTCGGCCTCGACCCTTTGGGAATGCTGGCCTCTGGCGCCTTGCTACTGACCGCGCCCCCCCAAGATGCCCCACGCATTCTAGAAGCCCTTACGTCAGCCGGGATTTCCGCCGCCGCTATCGGACGCGTTGAATCCGGTGCGCCGGAGGTGTTCCTAATCGTCCAAGGGCAAGAACAGCCTATGCCTCGTTTTGCACGGGATGAAATTGCTCGCTTTTATGAGCAGCAAGCCATTACATGATCTTCTCGCTCAACCTTAAGGACTCTCCAAATTGTGGTAAAATTTTGGTACACTCAATGCGCCCGTGGTGAAGTGGATATCACGTTACCCTCCGGAGGTAAAATCCCGAGTTCGAGTCTCGGCGGGCGCACTTGGGTTTTTTGTTTTTAATCGTTCTTCATCGAATACTCATCTATCGTTAACACCCTGCTTATATTTAGTTGGTATAAATTCAGGTGATTTGGTTATAATGTCGTAGGCGAGAGAAAGATAAGGAGGACAACGATGTATTACCCATTCTTATTCGGTGGCTACGGCTTGTACCTGCTGTTCAGTCTGCCGGCCTTGATTCTGGGCTTATGGGCACAGTTCAAGGTCCAATCGGCTTTCAGTAAATACTCGCGCGTGCGCACCATGAGCGGCCTAAGCGGGGCTCAAATTGCGCGGCGCATGCTCGATATGCACGGCCTGCAGGATGTTCGCATTGAGCAGGTGGGCGGTTTTCTTAGCGACCACTACGATCCACGCTCCAAAGTGCTTCGCCTGAGCCCGGAGATCTATTCAAGCCCCAGCGTGGCCGCCGCCGGTGTGGCCGCCCACGAAGCCGGCCACGCCATTCAAGACAGCCAGGCTTATGCCATGCTCCAATTGCGCACGGCGATCGTGCCCACGGTGCAAATCGGTTCCTGGCTCGGCCCCATCATTTTCGTGCTCGGTTTTCTCTTCCAGGCCGATTCTATCGCCTGGCTGGGCGTGGGATTGTTCGGACTGACCGCTCTCTTTGCGCTGATCACCTTGCCGGTGGAAATTGACGCCTCGAATCGGGCTAAGAAGTGGCTGGCAACCTCGGGCGTGATCTACAATCAGGAAATGGAAGGGGTGCGCAGTGTCTTGGATGCGGCAGCGCTTACCTATGTCGCCGCGGCCATTCAGGCGATTACGACGGTGCTTTACTATGTCTTCCTCTTGATGGGGCGCCGCCGCGATTAAAAGGCCTGTTGACATCCTGGCAAATAAAAACGGAGCCGTTGAGGCTCCGTTTTTATTTTAGTCTCGTTGATCTCTTATAATACGTTAGATCATGAACCCTTCGCATAATACACGAGGTACCATCTTCCGCCGCTTGCTGGCCGCTCTTTTCGCCGTTTCGTGGCTGCCTCTAGCGTTGACACTCGATTCACTGGTCGCCAGAACTATCCCACCCCCCACCTCCCAATGGCGTTACACCGATTTACGGATACTTGATCCCATAGACGAAGCGATCCTACCTCAATGCGATTTCATCGCCGCTTACATCCGCACCTATCGCGCCGATCTTGAGATTCGGCTTGATTTTCTGAATAGTCAGCGTCAAACCGATTGTGATGTCTATTTGGCAATGGATTGGCGTCCTGGGGGAAGTTTCACGTTACCTATTCAAGCCACCAGCCCCAGGGCATGGGATGCCCTATTAGTCATCCGAGCAGATCAGAAACCCGTCGTGAGATTGCCCTCAGAAGAATTGGCGCCCCTGAAACCCCTCCTATTGCGCGATCCAAGCCAAGATACCTGGACAATCCGCCTTAACCGCTACCTTCTCCATGAACCCCGCCGGCAGTTAACCTTGATGGTTTGGAGTACCCTACCCGGCCAAAACCAAGTCGCTGATGCGGTTGGCCCTTTCGATCTGTCATCTCCGCCTCCACCGCCGGCACCGGTCGCGCTGGTCTTTTGGGATGCCTTACCCGCCGCTACACCTGCACAAGCCTTACGCCGTTGGGATGGGGCTCACACCGGACCCTTCGGGCAGCGGCACGGATTGCGTCATCTAATCGAAGCCGCTTCCACTTACCAAATTCCGGTTATCTTAACCGATTTACTTCACCCCACCTCACTGAGCGGGCTTGATGCTGTCGGGGGACTGAAAGTCGTGCAACGCGCTTTTCGTCGGGGAACACTGATCCTACCTACGCCTGCCATCGGTGCACCTCCGCTAACCCCTTGGACTCATTCACTGGCCCAGGATATTCGTGCCCAATTCGACCTCGACGCTTCCATAATAAACTTCGGTGCCTTTCCCGTGACGAATCTTCACCCTGGTCAGACTTATTTCTTTCGCTCCAAGGATACTTCACATATTTTCCAGATCAACCAAACCCGATTAATCCCACTTCCCACCGGTTTTTTATCCAGCCAACCCGTCGAACCCCAAATAGAATCCACCGGCGATCTTACACTTTCCGTCAAACGAGCGCTGATTGACACCGCCCTTTCACCGGATAAAACGGATATCGTCATCCTAGGCGAGAGCCTGCCCGGAAGCCCGTGGGGAGATCGCAGTAAAGTCTTTGGCGCTATGGCCTATCTCGCCAATCATCCCTGGATTCGCATCCTGGATGAGAACGACCTTCAAACTTGGCCCACCCAGAAAGTTACATTAACAACCGTTCTGCCCTGCTCCGACTTATGGTGCACCGAGCACTCCCCGGTTCCTCTCACCCCGCTCGATGCAGGTTGGCAAGGGCAGTTGAACGCCGCCATCGCGACCCTAGAACAAACCCCGGTAACCTCACGCACCGAGGCCCTTCACACCGGATTAATCCTCACCGCCGCCCTGCTCAGCCAGCCCACTGCCAATCCCGCCCTCCAGGCATTGCGCATCCAATACCAAGGCGAATTGGCCTATATAAGGGAAGCCTTACTATGGGCTTCACATCCTGATTATCTTGAGACCTGTAGCCGTGATCTCGATTCCGATGGCCGACCGGAGTGTCTGCTCAGCACCTCAACTGCATTCGCCGTCATTACCCCCCAAGATGGACGACTCGCCCACCTTAGCCTAATGCATTCAGAACATGTGATACCTGTTGTTGCATCGAGCGCTCAATTGGCTCTGGGCTTGAGTGATCCGTCCTTGTGGAATCCTAAGAACGGCCTTTGGGCTGATCCTAATGTCATCCCCGGCGAAGTCATCTCCCCGCCGCTGGAGACGCCCTACCAGGTTTCAGCCTTGGGTTCTTCCTGCCTCACTTTGACCAATCCCCAAAACAGGGTGGAAAAACGGTATTGCCTACATCCCGGAGGATTGACCCTTGAATTACGTGGGACTCTCTCCAATCGCAACCTCTGGTTGCCCCTCATTGTGTCTCCCGAACAACGTCTAATCCCCCGTTGGACACAACGTTACTATCTCAGCCGTATTGCCCCCAACCACGCCGTTTGGGCCGTCTTGGGACAAGGGTTTGTGGAGATCAAGACAAGCCAGGGCGACATTGAGGTCACATCCTTCACGGACGCCCTGCCCTGGTTAGGACTGCCCGAAGATCCTAACCGGGATTATCCTGCCGGGCACTATCTTCCTTTCCCCATGGCTTTATTTGCCATAAAAGACCCGACAAATCTTCTATTAGAAATCATTCTGAATTAATGCGTTTGCACTAAAACCAGTATAATATCTGTAGAATCTTTCACAACAGAGGTCGCAATGGCCGAACAAAGTGTACCCGATATCGTCATCGGTAGACTACCTCGTTACCTACAAGCGCTTGAACGCATGCGCCTTGAAGGCATTACAACAACCTCATCATTGGAACTGGGACAGCGACTCGGTATCTCCGCCGCTCAGATTCGCAAGGACTTATCCCATTTTGGCGAATTCGGCAAACAAGGCACCGGCTATTCGGTAGAATTCCTAATCGAACAGTTGCGTGCAATCCTTAATCTCAACCGCATGTGGGATCTGGCGCTGGTGGGTGTGGGCGACTTAGGTAGTGCCCTTGCCCGTTACCAGGGGTTTACCAATCGCGGTTTTCGCATTGTGCTCGCCTTTGATAATGATCCACAGAAGATCGGTAAACGCATCGGACACCTCGTGATCGAAGATAGCGCCACTATTCCAGAACGCATTCGCCAAACCGGGGTAAAGATTGCCATGCTGACCGTGCCAGCCGCCGAAGCCCAGAAAGTCACCGATTGTTTAGTTGAAGCCGGAATCCGCGCCATTCTCAACTATGCGCCGATTCACCTCGTCGTTCCCCCTGGGATCATTGTTGAACACATTGACCCCATCCTCAAACTCCAACATATGACCTATTATCTGGACTGAGGCGGTAGTATTCAGAAAAAGAATTAGGGCGTTTATACGTAAACCAAACTGCGCCGTAGCAGATCGCGCATTGCCAGGGCTTTGGCCGCCCCCTGTGCCGTGCAGGTGGTGGGGTTATCTACCAGGTACACTGGAATGCCGAGGGATTTCGTGAGGTAGGTATCCATGCCGCGCAAGAGCGCCCCACCTCCACAGAGTGCTGCACCACGGTCAATAATATCGGCGATTAATTCCGGCGGCGTCTTCTCCAACACCCGCCGCACCAAGGTGACAATCGCCTCCAGCGGTTCTTCCAAGGCATCCACAATGTCTGCTGTCGTCAGTGTCACCGGACGGGGCAGTCCGGTAACCTGATCCTGGCCCTGCACTTCCAGGCTTTGCTGTTCTTCTTGAGGCACCGCAGCGCCGATTCGGATCTTGAGTTGCTCGGCGGTCGGCTGGCCGATTATGACACCGTATTTCTTGCGCACGTAGGTAATGATGGCCTCGTCCATCGCCAGCCCTCCGGTGCGTGCCGTCTCCGCCGCCACAATGTCATTGAGAGCCAGCACTGCGACCTGGTTGGTGCCCCCTCCCAGCGAGATGATCATGTTGCCGCTGGGAGTGTTGACCGGTAAATCCAACCCCAACGCCGCTGCCAGGGGCTGCTGAATTAGATAGACCTCGCGACTGCCGGCTTCGAGGCCTGCCTCATGCACCGCCCGTGTCTCCACACTGGTAATTCCATAGGGAATCGTGATCATCAGCCGTGGACGGAAGAAAAGCATTGGCCCACAGATTTTCTTGATCAGGTATTGGAGTAAGATTTCGGTAACCTCATACTCCGCAATAACCCCGTGCTGCAATGGACGCACCACTTGAATGCGTTCCGGAACGCGCCCAATCATATCCTTGGCGGCCTGCCCCCATTCCACCAGTTTCTGCTCATCCACCACGATGGCCACCACCGTCGGCTCTTGAAGCAGAATCTGGCCGCCTTCGGCGATGACGGTATTGAAAGTGCCCAGGTCAATACCCAATTCACGCGTCAACAGGGGCATGGCAATTTAATTCCTTTCCTTCCAAGGCATCGTCTCGTCTTCCCTACTCCCGGCGCTCACGCTGCATCCGCTGTCGGTAGCGTTGCACCGCTTCAAGACGCAGGTTCGAACGCCGCAAAGCCGCCTGCAATTCGAAATACTCATCCGAATCTTGCGGAACGCCGGCTTTGAGCCGCTCTTCCGCCCGACGCTTCGCGGCCTCGGCACGCTGGACATTAATCTCCATCACGTTTTCCGCCGCATCGGCCAGCACCGTCACTTGATCGGGTTGCACCTCTGCAACGCCTCCGGCAACGGTAAAGTACTGTTCTTCGCCCTGCTTGCGCACCACAATAATGCCATAGCGCAACGCTGTGAGCAGTGGGGCGTGGTTGGGCAGGATGCCCATCTCGCCTTCAACCCCCGGCAGGATCACAATATCGGCATCCCCTGAGAACACCACGCGGTCTTGAGAGACAATTTCACAGCGAATTGGCATGCGCTATTTCCTCGTTGTCACGCTGTTTCGAGCAATTTGCGTGCCTTCTCACGCGCCTCGTCTATGGTGCCTACCATGTAGAAAGCCTGCTCGGGCATATCGTCGCACTTGCCGTCAAGAATCTCGCGAAAACCGCGCACGGTTTCACGCAAAGGCACGTAACGGCCTTCCAACCCGGTGAACTGTTCCGCCACAAACATAGGCTGAGAGAAGAAACGCTCGATTTTGCGCGCCCGTGAGACGAGCAGTTTGTCTTCTTCGCTTAACTCATCAATACCCAAGATGGCAATAATGTCCTGCAAGTCCTTGTAACGCTGCAAAACACGCTGCACCTCGCGCGCCGTGGTGTAGTGTTCCTCGCCCACGATGCGCGGATCCAAAATGCGTGAGGTAGAAGCCAATGGATCCACCGCCGGATAGATTCCCTTTTCGGCAATTGAACGCTCCAAGGCAATCGTCGCATCCAAGTGAGCAAATGTGGTCACCGGCGCCGGATCTGAATAATCATCCGCCGGCACGTAAACCGCCTGCATAGAGGTAATCGAACCCTGGCGCGTAGAGGTAATACGTTCTTGCAATTCGCCCATTTCGGTCGCCAACGTGGGTTGATAGCCAACTGCCGAGGGCATGCGGCCAAGCAGAGCCGAGACCTCTGACCCGGACATGGTAAAGCGGAAGATGTTGTCAATAAACAGCAGCACATCTTTACCCTGATCACGGAAATACTCTGCCATAGAGAGCGCCGTCAAAGCCACACGCAGGCGCACCCCCGCCGGTTCATTCATCTGGCCAAACACCATCACCGTATCCTTCATCACCCCCGATTCGAGCATTTCGCGGTAGAGTTGGGTGCCCTCGCGGGTTCGCTCTCCCACCCCGGCGAAAACCGAATTGCCTTGATGCACAGTCGCAATGGATCGGATTAATTCCATGATGATAACGGTCTTCCCTACGCCGGCACCGCCGAAAATGCCCGTCTTGCCGCCCTTGGTAAACGGCGCAATCAGGTCAATAACCTTCAGACCGGTTTCAAAAACCTCTACACGGGTGGACTGCTCGGCAAATTTAGGGGCTGGCCGCCGGATAGGATAATATACATCAGAGACCACTGGCCCCTTGCCATCAACAGGCTGTCCCAGCACATTGAACACCCGTCCCAACGTGGCTGGCCCTACCGGGACCGTAATCGGGGCATAGGTACGGCGCACCGGCAAGCCGCGCATTAACCCATCAGTAGAATCCATTGCAATACAGCGTACCCAGTTATCGGGTAATTGACGTTCAACTTCCAGAACCAAGGGCTTGCCCTCAGGACGAATGACTTCCAGCGCCTCGAAGAGCTCGGGCAAATCCCCCGCCGGAAAGACCACATCTACCACACCCCCTAGGATCTGAACGATGCGACCGCTAGCCTGATTCATCAAGTTCCTCCCAACGTGCTGACATCATTGAGCCGCTTCAGCCAAATTCTGTGCCAGCGCCTCGGCGCCTGCCGAGATATCCAGCATATCGCTGGTAATGGCTTGCTGGCGGGCTTTGTTGTAATCCAATTGCAACGCCGCAATCAACTCGCGCGCATTCTCGGTGGCATTACGCATGGCAACCATGCGCGCCGCATGCTCACTTGCAATTGCCGACAGGATAGCACGATAAATTTGGAGCGATGTAAAGCGCGGCAAGATCTCATTTAGGATCTCGGTGTGCCCCGGCTCATACGTGAAAACCGCGTGCGTAGGATGCGTTACTTCAGGGGAATGAACATCCATGGGCACAATTTGGGGCTCCAAGGGCAGTAATTTGCGCACCCGCGGTTCCTGGCGCAACATACTGATGAACTCGGTATAAGCGATATAAACCTGATCGTAATGCCCTGCCAGGAATTCATCAATGGCCATCTGCCCAATGGGAGCACAGTCCACAAAGCGTGGTGTGGCCGGCAAATCCACAAACTCTGCCACAACGCTACGCCGCCGCCGCGATAGCATCGCCGCGCCCTTCTTTCCCACCGCCACGTAACTGACCGGTGCATCAAAATCACGAAAGGTCTGCAGAGTATGACGCACAATGTTAACGTTATAGGCACCGGCTAATCCGCGATCTGAACTGACCAGAATTACCAAAACCGGCCCATTTCCCGCGCGATGGGTTAATAGCGGATGCAGACTTTCGGCGCCGGGCTGGCGCGCCAGGTGCAGTAATAACTTCCACGCCTTTTCGGCATAAGGACGGGTTTGGGAGTAAGCCGCAATCGCCCGGCGCACCTTGCTGGCGCTGACGGTTTCCAGCGCCTTGGTCACCTGGGCCAGGTTCTTGACCGAGCGAATGCGGTTGCGCATCTCGCGGATGGATGCCATCGCTCTCTCCCCGTCTTAGAGCCAGGTATTGCTAAACGCCTGGAGCGCCTCACGTAGTCGCGCTTCGGTTTCCGGTGTGATCATCTTTTTCTCGGCAATATCGCGCCCGATCTCAGGATGCGAGGATTCCATGTAGCGCAGAAGCGCCGCTTCCCAGGCTTTGATCCGCTCTACCGGCACCTGATCGGCAAAGCCGTTAACCCCGGCAAAGAGCACAATGACCTGATGTTCCAACGACATCGGCTCATACTGGGGTTGCTTGAGAATCTCTTGTAAGCGTAACCCGCGGTTAAGTTGCGCTTGGGTGGCTTTATCCAAATCAGAACCGAACTGGGCAAAAGCCGCCAGTTCGCGGAAGGCCGCCATATCCAGGCGCAAGCGCCCTGCCACTTGTTTCATGGCTTTGGTTTGGGCTGCCCCACCTACACGCGATACAGAGATACCCACATTAATTGCCGGGCGGATTCCCGCGTTGAACAGGCTTGTTTCTAGGTAGATCTGTCCATCGGTAATTGAAATGACGTTGGTCGGAATGTAGGCCGAGACATCGCCCAGCAGTGTTTCAATGATCGGGAGCGCCGTCAATGAGCCACCGGTGCCCTCAACCGGCACAACTTTGTAATTTTCGGCATTTGGCATTGCTTTGAGCGCTTCTTCCGCCTCCACCTTCGAACGAGGGCCTTTGAAGACCTGCCCGTTCACACTATCCTCGGCCTTTGCCTTAGGATGCGGATACTCTTTGGGTACGATCACATAGTGAGTCGCGAGGCGTGCGGCGCGTTCCAATAAGCGCGAATGCAGGTAAAAAACATCGCCCGGGTAAGCCTCACGCCCAGGCGGACGGCGCAAGAGCAGAGAAATTTGACGATACGCCCAGGCATGCTTGGAGAGATCGTCGTATACCACCAACGCATCGCGCCCGCTCTCCATAAACTCTTCGCCGATGGCACACCCCGCATAAGGCGCGATATACTGCATCGCCGCCGGGTCATCTGCCGATGCCATTACCACGACGGTGTGGTTCATGGCTCCATATTGCTCGAGCAAGGCAATCGTGCGGGCGATAGCGGCCTTTTTCTGCCCAATAGCGACATAAATGCAGATCAGGTCCTTGCCCTTCTGGTTGATAATGGTGTCAATGGCAATGGCCGTCTTACCGGTCTGGCGATCGCCAATAATCAGTTCGCGCTGTCCTCGTCCAATTGGGATCATGGCATCAATGGCTTTGATCCCGGTTTGGACAGGGGTGTCCACATCTTGCCGTTCCACCACGCCGGGAGCAATACGTTCGATCGGGCGATAGCGCGTGAAGTTGATCGGGCCTTTGCCATCTATGGGCTCACCCAGCGCGTTGACCACCCGCCCAATCAACCCATCGCCTACCGGAACGGAGGCAATGCGTCCGGTGGTTCGCACCTGCATTCCTTCCGTAACGGTCGAAAAATCACCTAAGATGATGACCCCAACCTTATCTTTTTCCAGGTTGAAGGCGATCCCCATAACGCCGTTCTCAAATTCCACCAATTCCTGAGAACGCACGGTCGTTAATCCTTCCACCTGGGCAATCCCATCCCCCGCTTCAATGACCGTGCCAACATCACGGACTTCCAACCGCGGTTGGTAGGCTTCAATGCGTTGTTGCAATTCGGTGGTAATCTGCTGGATAAGATCGGTCATCAGCCCTCCTTAAAAATGCGCTAAACCGCACGAATAAGCATGGGGTGCTTCAAATTCACCAGAGGACAAAACACGAAACAATCATACCTGAAACACAAACCTTTGTCCAGAAAAACCTTTCACGATGTTAAGGGGCAAGGTATTGCAATGCCAGCCGTAACCGCTCCTCAACATCCGGTGGAGCATCGCGAGGAAGAGATTGAAGAGCCGCTTGGGCTTCCACTACACTATAACCCAAATGCGTCAACGCCTCCAATACCTGATGATCCACCTCGCTAAAGGCCGCTATGCTTGCAATAGGCTCCTCGCGTCCAATTTTATCTTGCAAATAGAGGATAATTTTTTGAGCCGTTTTGCGCCCCACGCCGGGCACGCGGGCTAAGAGTTCCGGTTGCTCGCCGTGTACGGCCTGCTGGATTAAGCCCACCGACAAGGCACTTAGAACCGCCAGCGCCATCCGCGGCCCCACCCCGTTCACCCCCAGCAAAAGGGTGAAATAATGCCGTTCGATCTCGGTCTCAAAGCCATAGAGCGCCCAACCATCCTCGCGCACCACCAAATGCGTGTGAAGAAACATGGGTGCCCCCACTTGGGCTTGCCGCGCTAAGGCCGACGGCACAAAAACCTGCACCCCCAGCCCACCCAAACGCAGGACAAGATGGTCATCACCCACTTGCGCGACTTCCCCTTCGATAAACGTGATCATGACAACTGCTCCTCGCTTACACCCATACGCGTCCGATTCTCCCGCTGCCGACGCTGGTTGAAAATCTCATATAAAACAACCGCCGTCGCTACGGCAACATTCAGCGAATCTACTCGCCCTACCATGGGAATAGCCACCATCGTTTGGCACAACGCCGCATAAACCGGTGAAAGTCCCTCGCGCTCACTGCCCATCATCAAGATTAAACCCTGAGGATAGGAAAACTCGTGATAATCTTGGCGGGCTTTGTCTGAGGTCCCAATCAGGGGTGGATGAGTTTGAGCACACCAGCGCAAGAATTCTTCCTGTGTGGTGCGCACCAATTGTTGAGTGAAAACTGCCCCCATACTGGCCCGAACTGCCACCGGGTCATATGGATCCGTCGTATGCTCCAAGAGGATCACCCCTTTGGCGCCTACTGCTTCTGCCGTGCGTAGGATGGTACCCAGGTTACCAGGATCTTGAATGGCTTCCAATGCCACCCATAATTCACCGGCGTTGGGGTTGACCATTGAGAGCGGCGCCCAGCGCTGACGCGCCACCACCGCGATTCCTTGTGGATTTTCCTTAAGTGCGAGGCTCTCAAATGCCTGTGGGCTGACCTCGAGAATCCGGATCCCCTTGCGGCGCGCCTGCTCAACGTGTTGCCAAGCAAATGCACTGCTCAGGCGGTGCGGCGCCACCACCAGCATCTCAATCGGCCAATCTTGCTGGATGGCCTCGGCTACCAACCGAATGCCCTCAACATAAAACAAGCCATGTTGTTCGCGAACCTTACGTTCACGCAATCGCCGGATCAATTTGAGCCGCGGGTTGGCAGGGCTGGTGATCAAGTCGTCCATTGTTGGGCTGTGCGCAGATGATGTAAATGACAGATGGCAACCGCCAATGCATCCGCGGCATCATCCGGTTGCGGCACCGCGGGAAGGTTCAACAACAAACGCACCATGTGCTGAACTTGGTTTTTATCGGCTCCCCCATAACCGGTGACCGCCTGCTTGACTTCCAAGGGCGAGTATTCCCCTACACTCAGACCCGCCTTGGCTAGTGCCAGCAGTGCTACCCCCCGCGCCTGTCCCACGGCGATGGCCGTGCGCACGTTGCGCTGGAAGAACAACTGCTCCACTGCGGCGCTTTCAGGTTTGAAGCGCTGAATGAGCACACTAAGCGCATCAAAGAGTTGGGCCAGGCGTTGCTCCAAAGGCAATGACGGCGCAGTGGACACCACGCCGTACGTTATGGCCTCCAGGCCATATCCCTTATCCTCTACAATTCCATAACCGGTCGTGGCGGTGCCGGGATCTATGCCCACGACCATCATGGGGTTTAACCTTCGCCAATGGCCATTAAGGCTTCATCGGTAATGCGCAGGTTGTGATAGACGTTTTGCACGTCATCTAAATCTTCTAAGGCTTCAATCGCGCGCAGTACCTGGAGCGATTCCTCTGTGCCCAATTCAATTTCTTGGGTGGGAAGCATGCGCAATCCGGCCTCCTCCGGCTGATACCCCGCCTTGCGCAGGCTGTCTAACAGGCTCTTGAACGATTCCACCGGGCCAACCACCTCAATGATATTTCCATCCATGGTGACATCGTCAGCCCCGGCCTCAACCGCCACCTCAAAGATCTTCTCAAAATCCTTCTCTGAGCCCTGAAGGGCAAAATAGGCGGCTCGCTTGAACTGCCAGGCAACTGAACCTGCCTCCCCCAAACTTCCTCCTGCCCGCGTTAATACATGGCGAATCTCAGCCACGGTGCGGTTGCGGTTTTCCGTCACGCATTCGATCATCAGGGCCACCCCATGAGGAGCATAACCCTCGTAGAAAACCTGCTCCAGTGCGCCACCCTCTTTGCTCTCGCCCGTGCCGCGCTTAATGGCACGCTCGATATTCTCTTTGGGCATGTTATTGGCACGCGCCTTCTCAATCGCCAAGCGCAAGCGCACATTGGCTTCAGGATCACCACCCCCCTCACGGGCCGCCAGAACTATCTCACGCGCCAAACGGGTAAACAACTGTCCCCGCTTGGCGTCCATAGCGCCTTTTTTGCGCTTAATCGTTGCCCATTTTGAATGTCCAGACATGCTACCGACTCCTTAATCCGAATGAATTTCACATTCCCACGCCCTTTTGCGTTGATTATACCACAAGGGTGACCTTTCATTTTTGTAAGCCCACCTTACAACCACCTTATCGCGCTTGCTTCTGTCTCGCAATTTCCAGATAATAAGCGCGCTATGGACGACGCTACCCCCAAACATCGGTTATTACAGGTCATGAAACCCTGGGTGAAATTTCTCCTCATCCTTGGGATGTGGATAAGCACCACAGCGCATGTGACGATTTCCAATCCGGTGCGAGATCCGGGGCTGGTCGCCGGGCACGATGTTGTCACATCCCTGGTTACCTCGCTTAGCCTTGATGCCTTCCGGGCTTTTCGCGCCAGTCTAACCCTAAATGGTCAAGCCGATCAACCCGTTGGCCTTTATGCGGAAGGGATCTTGGCTTATCCCATCGTTCAGCAGCCCGCCTCGAACCCGGGCTTTGTTTCCACCCAGCCGGATACCCTCACCCACTTTGCCCTGGCCCAACGCTATGGCAGTCTAGGGTTACTCGCCCATAATGATTTGGCCGGGCAAGCTTTCTTTGCCCTTCAACCCGAACAAACACTATGGGTTGTTTTTGGGGATGGAAGTCTAAAGCGGTATCGCGTTGTGACCGTTGAACGCTACCAAGCCCTACAGCCTCACTCGCCCTATTCCAGTTTTACCAGCCTGGACGATCCCGAACGCAAGGTACTTAGCGCCGCAGAATTATTTTTGCATATTTATAATAACCCAGGCGCTCTCGTTTTACAAACCTGCATTGCCCAAGGTGATGAACCCTCTTGGGGGCGCCTTTTTGTGATTGCCCTACCCGAGGATACATCACCGCGAAGGCTTCCGCAATAGCAACTATCGCTTCATTGTGGTTCAGCGTCCGGCATGGGAGATTGACCGATAGGTCGAGCCACGATAATCAGACGATGCGTATTGGAATTCGCAGGCCAGCACGTGACCAGGGTAAGTCGCTCATCCTGCGAAGGCTGGATCCAGCGTGCGTTTTCCAGACGTGTCTGCAAATCGGCATCTCGTTCCGGCAAGATCATAACGTTAACCACCTGATAACTAAAACGCCGACTTCCCCCCTCCACCACAATGAGGTCCCCCGCTTCTAGTTCGTGAAGGCGTTCGAACACCTTGCCATGCACATTGTGGTGCCCAATAAGAACCGTATTACCCACCTGACCCAACATAGCCGTCTCGGTAGGCCAACCCACAGCAAACTCATCCGGTGCCAGCCATTGTCCAAAGATCGCCTCGCCCACTTTGACTTTGCGCGCTTTGACCGGTGTGATCGGCGCATCTAAGTCAATCTTGGCAATGATCAGGCGTTTAGGAATCGCAGGTAAAGGTGTGGGGGTTGGCTCAAAGGTAGGGGCGGATTGATTCGCCCCCGGCACGGTCATTGCCGGTGTAGATTCCCCAACCTCAGGCGTGGCTATTGCCAACGTCGGCGCGCCCTCTTGCACATTCATCAGCGTCAAAGGCACAAAGCCGCTCTCAGGCGAGCGTTCTTCATACACCACAATTTCCTGATCGGCGCGCCGCAATTCCGCCCACCGATAAAGGCTCACGCCCAAGCCGATCACGCCTATAAGTAGTAATAAGGTACCGCCGAAGCGCCACCCATCCAATCTAAAACGCAATTTCATTGGCCCTAACGCTGGATCACCCCTCACCGGTTTCCAATTTATACCCTAACCGATCCACGTTGACGATTAAATCGGCTCCGGCGGGGTCAACGCGCCCAAGTTTTCGGCGTAGCAAGTAGATCAAGAATTTGATACGCTGGCGGGCTTGGGGTAAATCTTGCCCCCACACTGCCTCTGAGAGAGTTAAGTAATCCACGACCTCAGGGGCATGTCGGGCCAAGGTAGAAAGCACCTCGAATTCCTTCACCGTGAGCGGAATGCGCTCATCCTTGTAGCGCACCTCACGCGATTGGCTTTCAATGACCAGTCCAACTTTCGGAAAGGCATAGCGATAGGCAGGCTGAGGACGCCGTGAGCGTCGTAGGACGGCGTTAATCCGCGCTAAGACCTCACCGCGATAAAACGGTTTGGTCAAATAATCGTCCGCACCCAACTGGAAACAATCTACCAGAGTTTCTTTGCTGTTTATCGCCGTCAATACCATGACCGGGATTGGGCTCAGTTGTCGCAATTGGCGTAAGACCTCCCAACCATCCATCTCCGGCATCATCAGATCTAGAAGGATGAGATCCGGGGTAACGGCATGATACTTCTTGAGCGCCTCAATTCCATTTGCAGCGCTTAACACATCAAAACCCGCGGAACGCAGAATCTGTTTCAAAAGCAATGTGGTATCTGGATCATCATCAACGATCATAATTCGTGAACGTTGGCCGGCATAAAGTTCATCCAGATCCGCTCCTACAGGTTGGCTTAACGTCATGGTGACACCTCCTCCTTCCAGAATATAAAAAACCGGCCTAGGGCCGGTTTCGCTACTTGGCTCCCCGAATGCCCGCCTGAGACTCTCAGGCAAGCGACCATCTTAGACATCCGGATCTTCGCCGCCACCTACATTTCTATCATTCTTTTCAAATGTGCGATTTGGTTATAAATCCATTATAGTGAGGTAAGCCTCATTTGTCAATTGGACACGCAAAATTCGACTTGATTAGGCAAGATTAGAATTTGATTAGAATTTCGCCAACCTATTGAAATCTGGCTTAAATTGATGTATATTTTTATCACCCCATGTAGGCAGCGGGCAGAGTGACCTGAACCGCTGTCTATTTTCGTGTCTTATCATGGGGACGCGATAAAAACTCTACCTTATAAATTTAACGCATACACGTATTGAATTTTCATGGAAAAAAGTGTATGCTGATAAGCGAGACCAATTATAACTTTGCAAATCACTCTCGTTTAACGAGGATAATGGAAGGCCTATGGAAAACCCGTTGCTTAATGTTGTGGATGAAGACGAAGAATATCCTGCAATTGCCCGATTAATCGAACTGGGGCGCCAAAAGGGCTATGTCACAATTGACGACATCCTGCACTTTTTCCCTGAGGCAGAGCAGGATGTTGATCAATTGGAAGAAGCCTTTTCGGCGCTGATGAGCGCAGGTATTCCCTACCTCGAGGACGAACCTCTTAGCGGCGAACTCGAGGAAGATGAGGAAGAGGAACTGCTCGAAGAAGAACCTGAACTTGAAGCCATTGAGCATGACCTCAACCTCGATGACCTGCGCGACATTGACACCGATGACACCATTGGGCTGTATCTCAAAGAGGTGAGCCGTGTGCCCTTGCTCACCGCCGAGGAAGAGGTGGAATTAGCCCAGCGCATCGAACGCGGACGCATGGCGCGTGAAGAACTGGCGCGCGGGAACGTCAGCCCCAAGCGCCGCCTTGAACTGCGCAAGTTGATCGAAGACGGGTGGGCTGCGCGCGAACATCTGATCACGGCGAACTCGCGCCTGGTGATCAGCGTGGCTAAGAAATATATGGGTCGTGGCGTCCCCTTCCTCGACCTCATTCAGGAAGGGAACATCGGTCTGATTCGCGCCACCAAGAAATTCGACTACCGCCGTGGACATAAATTCAGCACCTACGCCACATGGTGGATTCGCCAGGCCGTCACGCGCGCTATTGCCGACCAGGGACGTACCATCCGCGTACCGGTGCACATGGGCGACCAAATCAACAAACTACTGCGCGTCCAGCACCAGTTGACGCAGCGGCTTGGGCGTGAGCCAACCGTTGAGGAACTGGCCGAAGAATTGGATGTGCCGCCCAAGAAAGTGGAGAATATGATCCAGGTGGCACGCCGGCCGCTCTCGCTGGAAACGCCCACCGACGATGAGGAAGATTCGGTGCTGGGCGACTTCATCGAGGACGAGGAAGCGCCGCCTCCCGATGACACGGCCACCTACAACTTACTGCGCGAGCATCTGGAAGAGGTGCTCAATACTTTGCCACCGCGCGAGGTGCGTATCCTGCAACTGCGCTATGGCCTGCTCGACGGTCAGGCCTACACGCTGGAAGAGGTCGGGCGCAAAATGGGTGTCACGCGCGAACGCGTGCGGCAAATTGAAGCCCAAGCCCTCAGCCGCTTGCGTCATCCCAGCATTCGCCGCAAACTCAGGGACTACCTTGGTGAATGACCGTCCCCGTTCACACATTCCACATCCGTGCAGGCTATCCGCTGAATTGCCTTGCACGGATGTCTTTTTTAGGAATACCCTCTCTTGCTTGATCGGCGGAGTTAGGGCATACTAAAAAAGGGAGGTGGCTCATGCCCAAAATCTCATTACGTGCTTATAACCGCGAAATTGAAAACCTTATTGAAAGAGGAGAAACCGACGCCGCGATAGCCCACTGCCGCCATATTCTGAAGTTCTATCCCAAGCACATTGATACCTACCGCCTGCTGGGAAAAGCCTATTTAGAAGCCCAACGGTATGCCGAAGCCGCGGACATTTTCCACCGGGTGCTTTCCTCGGTGCCGGATGATTTTATCTCCCAAATTGGGATGAGCATTATCCGCGAAGACGAGGGCAATCTGGACGCGGCCATCTGGCATATGGAGCGCGCCTTTGAAACCCAACCCTCGAATACAGCCATCCAGGACGAACTGCGTCGCCTTTATGGTCGCCGCGATGGCATCGAACCTCCGCGCATCCGCCTCTCACGCGGCGCATTGATTCGCATGTATGCCCGCGGTGAACTTTATCCCCAAGCCATCGCTGAAGCCCGCGCCGCCCTTGCCGAAGATCCCAACCGCTTTGATTTAGAGGTCATCCTTGCCCGCATGTATTACTTGTCGGGTCAAAAAGTTGCCGCAACCGAGGTTTGCACGCGCCTGGTGGGCAAGTTGCCGTATTGTTTCGAAGCCAATCGTATCTTAGCCGAAATCCTCCCCACCACCTCCCGAGCTCAAGATGCCAACATTTACCGCCAACGCGTGATTGCCATGGATCCTTACCTGGCGCATATGACACCAGGGATGGTCTCGCCGCTCGAAGTTCCCGATAATGCCGTTATGCTTGACTATCTCGAATGGCAGCCTGAGTTGGAAACTTCCGCCCAACCCGAATGGACGCGCACTGTTGGGGTAACCTGGCTGGCTGAAGAGGAAGAAGCTTTGCCTGATTGGTATTCCGCACTGCAGGAACAGCCAACCGCTGCCGAGGTCGCTCCCTCCGAAACCATGCCGCCAGAAAGTACCTTGGCAGAGGCAACCGAAGAAGAAACCCCTACCGAACCCGAATCCCTTATCCCCGACTGGATGCGCGAGGCGGGTTGGGGGGTACGCGCTTCTGGTCTTGAAGAAGAACCCCAGGAATCGGCATCTAATTTGGATGAGACGCCCGAATCCCTTGTAGAACCGGCTGAGATTCCGGAATGGCTGCAAGACATCGTCCCGCCCGACCTCAAGGCTGAAACTGAAGAATCCCCAGAACAGGCCGAAGCCTGGTTTGAGAATTTGCTTCAGAGTAGCGCTCCCGAGACCCAATCTATTGAAGAGGTCAGCCCCCCTGAAGCAAGCGCAGAACTTGAAGCCTCTTTGACGCCCCCCCTTTCCGAAGAAGAACCCCCGGCTTGGCTGGCCGATCTAGCCTTCCCCGAGTCTGTTGCGCACGAAGATGCAACCGAATCTCCGACAGAATGGCCGCTACCGGAGTGGGCGGTAGAACCCACACCGAGTTCTCCTGCTTATGAAGAAGCGCCAATCGCCGCGGAGCCCTTGAGCGAGGTAGAACCACTCGGCCAAGAGGAAACGGCTGAAGAGTCTCCTCTGTCCATAGATGAGATCTCCCCTTCTGAACCAGCCGTCGCACCGCTTAGTGCGAAAGAGATTACTCCCACCCCCCAGCCTCTGGAAGCCGGTCCCACAAGCAGTGAAGATATTGAAGCCGCTCTGGCCTGGTTGGAAAGCCTGGCCGCCCGCCAGGGGGCAGATGAGGCTACGCTCATCACGCCAGCCTCGGAGCGCCTGGATCAGCCGCCGGCCTGGGTGATCCAAGCCCAGGAAACAGAGATCGAATCCACACCGCCGACCTATCCATTTGATGCACCATCAGGGTTAGAAGAGACTACACCCATCGAAAGAGCAGAACAAGCCCTTCCTACCACTGAAACTGAGCCCACCTTCGCGAGTGAGTCGCCCGCAGAGGCAGAGATTCCCTTGGATTCGGAAGCCGCCTTTGCCTGGCTCGAAGGGCTTGCGGCGCGCCAGGGAGCAGATGAAGAAACCCTGCTCACCCCGCCCGATCAGCGGTTATCTCACCCCCCTGAATGGGTGAGTGCTCAACCCGAACCGAGTGAAGAACTCATAGAAAAGCCTGAGGAAGCGCCCATTGCCTCTGAGGAATCTGCCATTTCCTTTGAAGAATCCACGGCTGGTGAGATTTCCGGCATAAGCGAGACCGCTCCAACGACTCAAGAGGCCATCCCCGAATGGCTGCAAGAGGTTCTGGAACCCCCTGTCACTCCTCACGAGGGAACCGAAACGCCCATCTCAGTCTCAGAGATTCCTCCATCCGAACCGTTGGAGGCCATAGAAGACACCCAACCGGTGCGCGTTGGTGGCGGTATCGAATCAACCTCGCCACCGCCGATTGAAGAGGAAAGTATCCCTGCATGGTTACAAGAACCCACCGAGCCAACGCCTCGGGCTTTGGAGGAAGAGGAGAGCGCTTGGATTCCAGAAAGCGCCTTGCTGTCGTCCGAGGAGCCCCAACCTACCGTTGAGGCTGTTCCCGAGGCCTCGGCGGAAACAACTTTGCTGTGGTTACACGAGGCACAAACCGCGCTACAGGCTGGCAACTTGGAACGGGCACTCCAATTCTACAACCGCCTTATCCAAGAGGCTCAGCATCTCGAGGATGTCATTCATGATTTGCACGAAGCGCTCTATCGCTATCCCATTGATGTCGGGCTGTGGCAGGCCCTCGGCGATGCCTATGTGCGCAGTAACCGCCTGCAAGAAGCCCTAGATGCGTACACCAAAGCCGAAGAGCTGCTTCGTTAAAACCATCATGACATGGAGGATCATTGTGGAACGCACGCTCGTCTTAATCAAACCGGATGCCGTACAACGCGGACTCATCGGTGAGGTCATCCTCCGATTGGAGCGCCGCGGCCTGAAACTCATCGCCGCCAAGTTTTTACAGGTAAGCCAAGAGTTGGCCGAAGCCCATTATGCCGTTCATAAAGGAAAACCCTTCTACGAGGGTTTGGTACGCTATATCACCTCGTCCCCCCTGCTGGCAATGGTATGGGAAGGCCCTAATGCTGTGGCAGCGGTGCGCCAAACCATGGGCGCTACTCGCCCTACTGAAGCCGCCCCCGGCACCATTCGCCATGATTTTGCACTTGAGGTGGGACGCAACCTCACCCATGCCTCCGATTCACCTGAAACCGCGGCCCAGGAAATTGCCCTCTGGTTCAAACCTGAAGAGATTTATCCCTGGGAACGGGCAACAGACCCGTGGATCGCGGGACAAAACTAATCTCTTTCTCGGGACGGATAAAAACAAAAGACCTCGGGGAAACCCGAGGTTTTTGTTGTAACTAACGGTTAATCACAGGAAGGTTAATGGTATAAAGAGCTTGATAGGCAAAATGGGTTTCCCGTTCTTCCCCCTCCCAAAGCCCTCCGATAAAATGCAAGCGGGTATCCGTGGATAGAAGCAGACCTTCTTCTCCCATGGGCATGGGCAGAATCGCGACTTGTTGCCACTCATCACTTGCTTCAAGGTAAGCCCACAAAGTTTGTTGGTTTTTATCCAATGGGCTAAGCGATTCGCCCACCAAATAAAGATTACCGGCCAGCGCGGTCATAGCGATGGGCTTCAAAGAGGTGGGCAGATCCTTTCGCTTTTCCCATACTTCGTCCTGCTCTGGTTCTCGGTTGGGGTAATAAGCCCACAGTTGAGGTGTAGTGTGCGCCCCATCATCATAACCCACCACATAAATTTTGTTGTTGACTACAGCCGTAAAAAGACGCTCAAACGCTAAGGGTAACTTACCCATTTCCTTCCACTGCTCAAGGGTAGGATCATACATGAATATGGAAGACGTAAACGCTTTTCCATCCCACCCCCCCAACAGGAACAGCCGCCCCTCAAAAGTTGTGATCCCATAGGCACATATTGGATGAGGTAAAGTCGGCCCATTTTCCCACCCATCACGGCGAAGATCGTAAACGTCCATCCGATCACTCGCCTGACCATTTGCAAAGCATCCGCCGGGGATATAAAAGCGCTCCCCTAATATTGCCCCACCTATTCTTTCTGCCTGGGTGGGTTTAGGCTGACGCATCTCCCACCTATCCTGATCAAGGCTATAGACCCACGTGGTCCCATCTGTGCCTTGCTCGGTTCGCCCTCCCACCACTAACAGCCAATCCTCATAACGTCCTCCCGCCATACCACTGCGCCCGGCAGGTAAAGGCGCCAATGTTTTAAACCGTTGCTCGGTTTGTACTTCCGGGGTGTTGGCAGGGGCAAACGGCGGCAGAGTCAAAACGCGCATGAGCATCGCGATCATGAAAATCATCCCGACCACCATTAACGCACCGCGCCACGAAAACCACCAACTTTTTACTTGTGGCTGGGATACCGCAGGAAGGGCTTGATCGTTCCGGTCAATTTGTCCCGGTGAGGTTTCGGGGCTAGACGCAAGTATTGGAGGTTCGACGATACCATGTTTCAAGGCGTAAAGCGTGGCTTCGGTGCGCGAGACCACGCCAATTTTGCTGAAAATGTTGCGTAAATGCACCTTAACCGTATTAGGGCTGATAAATAACTTTTGCGCAATCTCTTTGTTGGATGCACCAGTGGCAACCAGACGCAGTATTTCGCGTTCGCGCTCGCTTAGGGTCACCTGTTCTTCTTCGGCCATGTCTCAATTATACGTTGAGAAAAAAGTTTCCCGCTTACCCCCAATCTTTCTCGTAACAAAGAAACCGCCCTAGATTGTGGCGGCAACTTTGTAATCATACTTGATTTTAGAGCGGGTGACGGGATTCGAACCCGCGAATCGTAGCTTGGGAAGCTACTGCCTTACCACTTGGCCACACCCGCATTGCATTCAAAATTATAGCCAGAGGCGTTAGGAATGTCAACGTTTTTTACCACCCCTGGCTGTAATTCAACCGCTGTGTTCCCTTATCGGTAAGCCTCATAGATTTTCAGAACAAGATCGGCATAGTAATATCCCACGTTGATCGGGCCATAGGCGCGCAATGCCTCGCGGATATCCCCGGTGCGGTTAATCAACCCGGCCAGCATGCGCGTACCGTAAGCAATGTTGAACTCGGGATCAAATAATTCCTCCATGCTGGGACGCGAAGCAAAACAGGGGCCGTTTTTACACATGAAGTTTGCCGCCAGACCATCCCGCGGCATGACTTGCATCAAACCCACCGCGCCGCTCTTAGAGTATGCCTCGGGATTACCACCACTTTCTTGTAAAATAACCGCGGCAATAAGATTCGGATCAAGCCCATTTTCTGTGGCATATTTCTCGATAAGTGCACACCAGCGGCGCACCTTGTCGGGATAGCGAGGGCTTATCGAACACTCCTCATCCGCTCCAACCTCCTCATGATCTGCAGTGACATCCGCAGTCAATGCGAGTGTAGGTGTTGGGCTCACCGAAATCTCCCCTGCCGCCTGTACCGTTAGATTGGGGCTGGCGATCCAACGCGTGAATAGAATTAGAAACAAACATCCCAGCAGAAATCCAGGCACAATGGCAAACGTGGCACGGTTCATCGTAGCACCTCACTCTTAGGGGTGCTGTTATTATAGCACAATTGTTCTATCTTATTCAACCCCCAATCTTGAAGAGAATTCACATGTGCAATCGGATTACCGTTTACGCTCTCGTGCCTGTTGCAGGCTCAAAGCCACAATCCGATCCCACCCTTCTTCCAACAAGCGCCGGATCATTGCCGCTGCTTGATCAAAATCGGCTAAACTCCCCCCGATAGGATCAGGTACGTCGTAAGTTTGCCCGGTCATCTCGGTCAGTAAATAGATTCGCGCAGCATGTTCGGGATACTCAACCCTCAATGCCTCGCGTTGATTTTTCTCCATCACCAAAATTAAATCGGCCTGCTCCAAAATGTCCCCATTAACCTCGCGTGAGCGATGCGAAGATACATCCAGACCGAAGCGAGACAACACGGTTTGCACCTCATTCACCACAGGTTGTCCCGGCATGGCCCACGTCCCTGCCGATTCCACCCGCCATTCGCGCCAATCTTGACGCCGTTGTTTAAGCAGCGCTCGAAATAATTCTGCGGCCATCGGCGAACGCACCCGATTAGCCGTGCATACAAGAAGAACGGTCGGCATGCATCCCCCTCACATCAACTCAGGGCAAACGTTCCATACTGACGACCTGGTGTTCCCAGCGGTGCCAGCCGGATGAGAAACGCTCTGCCAGAATGCGCTTCCCTTCGCCGGGGGCCGGTAATCCCATCAATTCCAAGTCGGCATCCACCATGATTCGCACCAATTCGTGAAACCGTACCTTGGGCTCCCATCCCAATTCGCGCTTTGCCTTGCTGGCATCCGCTAATAAGAAATCCACCTCGGTGGGACGGAAATAGCGTGGGTCAATGCGCACATAATCATGCCAGTCCAAGCCCACGTAACCAAAGGCTTCATCGAGGAATTCACGCACTGAATGTGCTTCTCCCGTGCCGATGACATAGTCATCCGGCCGATCCTGCTGAAGCATCAACCACATGGCTTCGACATACTCGGGCGCATACCCCCAATCGCGCTTGGCATCTAGATTACCCAAGTAGAGATAACGTTGTTTACCTGCCATAATTGCCGCTACAGCGCGGGTAATTTTACGCGTGACAAACGTTTCCCCTCGCCGCGGCGATTCGTGATTGAACAAAATACCATTGCAAGCAAAAAGCCCATAACCTTCGCGATAGTTTCGGGTGACCCAATAGGCATAAACCTTGGCCGCCGCATAAGGGCTACGCGGCTCAAAGGGAGTTTGCTCGTTTTGGGGTGGCTTGGCACCACCGAACATCTCACTGGATGAAGCCTGATAAAAGCGAGCCTTGCACCCGCTTTTGCGGATGGCTTCTAAGACCCGAATCGTGCCCAAACCGGTGATATTACCGGTGTATTCGGGCATGTCAAAACTCACCCGCACATGAGACTGCGCCGCCAGATGATAAATCTCATCCGGTTGAATGTTGTAGATAAGATCCATCAGGCTTTCAGGAACCGAAATATCCCCATAGTGGAGATAGAAGGGCAACTCCCCTCCATTCGGATGCGGATCGCGATAGATATGATCAATCCGCCGGGTGTTGAAGGTACTGGCGCGGCGGATTAAGCCATGAACCTCATAGCCCTTAGAAAGCAAAAACTCCGCCAGGTAAGAACCATCCTGGCCGGTAATTCCGGTGATCAATGCCTTTTTCAAGTAACGTACCTCCCCAGAATAATGACCCTAGGGCCAATTTGCCCTGCGCTCCAAGTATACCCAGGCTGCCAACACCTGTCAAACTCGTCTACTTAGGCAGCGCCGGCGTCCCTAATGTTCCCAGCGACTCGCTCTCGAACAAGCGGCAGTAAGCGCACAGGCCCGGCGAAGTGGTAGGCTGGCCACAGCGAGGGCATGGATGTAATTCGAGCGGGGTTTCCTCCTCACGTGGCAGAATTAACCGCCCAGAATCGCGCGCTTCCAAAAAACCGAGATAGAAGCGCAGTTTTGCTCCCGGCTCAACCTCTTCCAACCGATTGAGTAGGTCTTTATACAGCAACTGTTTGCTACCCTCAGCAAAGGGACATTCGTCTTCAATATAGGCAATGCCCCGTACCAAAGAGTAAGCCGCTGTTTCGCGCTCACTGAAGCGACAGAAAGGTTTGACCTTTCGGGCAAAACCCGGCGATTCGGGCAACACCGGGGATTGACGTCGCATTTGCTCCAAGTTCCAATGAAAGACGTTCCCAAATAAAAACGCCACTTCGTCGTCCAAATTGTGAGCCGTGGCAAGGACGTTAAAACCCAGATCCAGCGCCGCCTGGTTCATATCGTGGCGCTTAATCAACCCACACACCGCACAGGGCTTATCTCGTCCGCGGCGAGTACGCCGGGCAATCTCGGGCACCGTCTCACCGTGCGCTTGTGCCACGTTGATGATATGCAGGACTAAGCCGCGCTCTTCGGCAAACTCGCGTGCCAAGCGCTCCGATTCGGCCGAGTAGCGAATACCCTCATCAATTCCCAAATGAATATACAGACCCTCCGCGTGATAGCCCAACTGCCACAGCACATCCCATAAGGCCAGTGAGTCCTTGCCTCCCGAGACGGCTACCAACACCTTCTCGTCGCGGGTGAACATATGGTATTTCTCAATCATGCGCTGGGTCTGCTGGATGAACCATTCCACATAATGCGTTCGGCATAACGCCAGCCGGTGCTGGCGCATGCGAATGACGGCACGCTCATCGCATTTGTGACATTTCATGGACACATGGGAAGTATTCACCATCCACCTCCGGAAATTGAGGGGACAATTTTAACGACATCACCATCCCGTAACACGTCATTTTCGTTGAGCAACTCGCCGTTGCGCACCACCAGGTGCGACTCGGGAGAGAGATTCAAGCGCTTCAAAGCCTCTTTGACTGTCATTGTCCCTTCAAGTTGATATTCTTGCTTGCGCAAGATTAACACCACCGCCATATTTCGACCTCCTCTATCGGAATTTAGATTTTAACACATTTTGTCTCAGCCTCTCACTCGGGTTCCTGCACTGTCCCACCCGCCAAGTGGGGTTTGCCGAGGTTAACCACCATGCGAATCTCCCCATTAGGTAAGATATGGGTATTCCCCGCTTTATCTCTCACCCGCGTCACCCGCAGGGTCATCTCTTCCACCACACCCTCATGGTCTCCAACTCGAATTGTATCCCCCAGTTCAAATTGTCCTTCCAGTAGGATAAAAACCCCGTTGATGACATCACGCACCAACGTCTGCGTCCCTAGAGAGAGCGCCAATCCCAAGACGCCTGCGCCGGTCAACAGGGGCAAGATGTTAATACCCATCGCGTGCAGCACCATAAGTAACGCCAACACAACAATCACCACATTGACGGTATGTTGCCCAAGTTGAACGAGTGTATGAATGCGCCCCTTGCGTTCCGGTAATGCCACCCAGCGCGTCAGCAACCGCCTCTCAAGCGCTCGAAAACCGGAGACGCTTAGCCTCTGAGCAACGATTGCCAATACGATAATGAAGGCCGGTTTCGCCAATACTGCCACAACCTGAACCAATGAGAACCCTATCATTTGCCACCTCCGTTCACAAGAGTCATAGAGACATGACAAAAAGCCGCTGCCGAATACTTCCCTCGCCGTCAGTCCCAAGTATATCAAAGTGAATTTTGTGCCCGAGAAAGTTTGATAGATTTTGAGGGTTCTACCGAAATAGGATAAACAGCGTCATATATTCCAGAGCACGAGTATCGAGACGGCTACCAATGAAAACGCTTTGCATGAAACGTTCCTTGGCTCAAAATCCCGCAACGAAACGCGTTAACGGGGTTAATTTGATTAGGTCGAGGATGCACAGGCATCCAGGCTCATTGAAGAGAACCACAACGCCAAACCCGAAGATACAGATATCCCGCCATGAGTGAAAACCCCAAACTCCAACGCCTACGCATGCTTAAGGCACAAGCCCGCCTGGGAGGCGGCATCGAACGCATTGAAGTTCAACATAAGAAGGGACGACTAACCGCCCGCGAGCGAATTGATCTTTTACTCGATCCCGGTTCATTTCGCGAACTCGACGCGTTAGCGCTCCACCGCTGTCATGACTTTGGCCTCGATCAGCAACGTTATTTGGGTGATGGGGTTGTAACCGGCTGGGGAACGATTGACGGCCGCCAGGTTTTCGTCTTCTCCCAAGATTTCACGGTGCTCGGGGGCAGCCTGGGCGAGATCCACGCTCAAAAGATTTGCAAGGTAATGGACTTAGCCATGAAAAACGGCGCTCCCCTCATCGGCATTAACGATTCGGGAGGGGCACGCATTCAAGAAGGAATAGATGCCCTGGCAGGCTACGGGGATGTGTTTTTGCGGAACACCTTGGCCTCAGGGGTCATTCCTCAAGTCTCCCTGATTATGGGCCCCTGCGCGGGGGGAGCGGTCTATTCACCCGCTTTGACCGATTTCATTTTCATGGTCCGCGGTTCGTCACAAATGTTTGTCACCGGCCCTGAAGTCGTAAAAGCGGTTACCCACGAAGAGGTCACCTTTGAACAACTGGGAGGGGCGGACGTCCATGCTCAACTCTCAGGCGTCGCGCACCGCGTTGCCGAAAGCGAAGCCGAAGCCCTATCGCTCACCCGTCAATTGCTCGGTTACCTGCCTTCCAACAATATGAGCGATCCACCTTTTGTTGCCACATCGGATGATCCCGCACGCATGGAAGAGGCCCTCGATGATCTGGTGCCAGACGACCCTTCCCGCGCCTATGATATCAAAGCCGCTCTGAATCTCATCGTGGACAACGGACAGTTTTTTGAATTGCAGGAATCTTATGCCCCCAATATCGTCATTGGATTTGCGCGCCTTGGGGGTTACAGTGTGGGTATCATTGCCAATCAACCCGCCGTCTTAGCCGGTGTACTCGATATACACGCCGCTGAAAAAGCCGCTCGCTTTGTCCGTTTTTGCGATGCCTTCAATATTCCATTGGTGACTTTTGTGGATGTACCTGGCTTCATGCCCGGCACAGCCCAGGAACACGGCGGTGTCATTCGCGCCGGGGCTAAACTGCTCCACGCCTACTGCGAAGCCACAGTGCCCAAGTTAACCGTTATTACCCGCAAGGCTTACGGCGGGGCTTACATTGTGATGAGCAGTAAACACCTGCGTTCGGATCTCAACCTAGCGTGGCCCTCTGCCGAAATCGCCGTCATGGGTCCTGAGGGGGCTATGAGCGTTATTTTCCGCCGGGAAATAGAAGCCTCTACAAATCCCACCCAACGCAAGGCAGAACTGGTACAAGAATATCGCGACAAGTTTGCAAATCCCTACGTGGCGGCAGCGCGGGGTTACATTGATGATGTCATAGAACCTCATGAAACCCGTCCGCGCTTGATCGAAGGCTTACAAATGTTGATCAACAAACGCGACACCAATCCGCCGAAGAAGCACGGCAACATTCCTTTGTAACCAACTTGAGGAGACGGCAAAGGAGGCACGATGTTTAAGAAAATTTTGATTGCTAATCGCGGCGAAATCGCCGTTCGCATTGCCCGCGCTTGCCGGGAATTAGGCATTCCAAGCGTGGCGGTTTATTCGGACGCAGATCGCCAAGCCCTCCATGTGCGCTATGCCGACGAGGCATACTACCTTGGCCCATCGCCGGCACGCGAATCTTACCTGTGCGCGGACAAGATTTTGGCCATCGCCCGCAAATGCGGCGCCGATGCCATTCACCCCGGCTATGGTTTTCTGGCCGAACGAGCTGACTTTGCCCAAGCCTGCCAGGACGCGGGAATTACCTTCATCGGCCCCAAACCCTCCGCCATTGCCGCGATGGGCGATAAAGCCGTGGCTCGTGCAACGGTGGCTGCAGCCGGCGTGCCAGTCGTGCCCGGTACCGAGGGAGAAGGCAACCTCAGCGATGAGGAATTGTTAGCCATCGCTCCCCAAATTGGCTTCCCTCTGCTCATCAAAGCCACTGCCGGCGGTGGAGGCAAGGGAATGCGTGAGGTGCGCTCACTGGAAGAAATGCCTACCCTGCTAAAAGCCGCGCGACGTGAAGCCGAAGCCGCTTTTGGTGACGGGAACATTTACCTTGAAAAACTCATCCCCGGGGCACGCCACATCGAGTTTCAAATTCTGGCCGACCATTACGGGAATATCATTCACCTGGGTGAACGGGAATGTTCCATCCAGCGCCGTCATCAGAAATTGGTGGAAGAATCCCCTTCCCCGCTGCTTGTTGAATTTCCTGACCTGCGTATCCGAATGGGCGAAGTAGCAGTCCGTGCAGCCCGTGCTGTGGGTTACGTCAATGCCGGTACGATTGAGTTTCTGGTGGATCAAGATCGCAACTTTTACTTTCTGGAAATGAACACACGCTTACAGGTCGAGCATCCGGTTACCGAAATGGTCACCGGAATTGACCTGGTCAAAGAGCAGATTCTGATCGCCATGGGGCGTCCCCTACGTTTCACCCAAGAGGATATTCAATTTCACGGTGCCGCCATCGAGTGCCGCATTAACGCCGAAGACCCTGCTCATAACTTCATCCCCATGGTGGGACAAATTCGGCATCTATTTACCCCGGCAGGGCCTGGCGTGCGCCTGGACAGCGGAATCTATGCCGGTTATGAGATCACGCCCTATTATGATCCTTTGGTTGCCAAACTGATCGTGTGGGGTGAATCTCGTGCCGAAGCCATTCAGCGCATGCGGCGCGCCCTCGAAGAACTGCGCATCGTTGGGGTACAGACCAACATTCCCTTCCACTTGGCGTTGATGCACAATCCTCGTTTTATTGCCGGTCAGTGTGATACCTCTTTTGTGGATCATCATTTGGTCACCACCCATAACAGCGACGAGAAGACCGCGGCCATGCTGGCTGCCATTACCGCCGCCCTGATGGTGCACCGCCAGCGCCCGCAAAAGGTTGTCCCGGCCTATCAACCTGCCCGCCCGGTCAGCGCCTGGAAATGGGTAGGACGATGGGAATATGCCTTGCGATAATCTAACGGATTACTGAGGCAAAGATGACCGGTTATGTGGTGCGCATCGGCGACCAGGAGTATCACATTGAGATCCTAGATGATCGTCATATCCGCCTAAATGGCGAAATTGTCGAAGTGGATTTGGCAACCCTTGCCGATTCCCCTTTGCTCTCGCTCATCGTTGACGGTAGATCCTACGAAGTGTTGGCTACTCCCCAGGGTGAAGAATGGGAGATCCATCTCAAGGGACGCACTTACCTCGCCCAAGTCGAGGATGAGGTGGCCCATGCAATCCACAAAGCCACTTCCCCCGGCTCAACCGAGCGCTCGGATTACATCCTTCAAGCCCCCATGCCCGGCCTGATCGTGGCCATTCCGGTCAGCAAAGATCAAACTGTTGAGAGCAACGAGGTCTTAGTGATTCTAGAGTCAATGAAGATGCAAAACGAACTACGCGCCCCGCACGCCGGCCAGGTTGTAGAGATCTATGTCCAACCTGGAGAGCGCGTGCTTCAGAAACAAAACTTACTCAGATTGCGCCCAATTTAAGGTGCCTTTACTTACTCCGTTCATGGGTATACCCCCAGGATCAATAGCGAAAACCGATCCAAGATCATTTTTTGTCCCCCTTTATAGCCTCTTAGTGGGCCCGGCAGGATTCGAACCTGCGACCAAGCGGTTATGAGCCGCCCGCTCTGCCGCTGAGCTACGGGCCCCCTTCGGTTCAAATTATAACACGAGTGCCCACCCAATCAAACAAGAGCAGGAAAAATCAGCCGCTAAACGGCTTGACATTTGTTATATTGCATGATAATCTTGCCTCAACGTGGCCCGTGGTAACGCGCCGCAGGCCCCAGCAATCTCAAAGTACCAAACGGAGTTTAAGGCATGTCTGAACGTTATGTAGGAACTGTTAAGTGGTTCAACCCCACCAAGGGGTACGGCTTCATTGGCCGTGAGAATGGCGAGGATGTCTTCGTCCACTACACCGCGATCCAGATGGCCGGTTATCGCCAACTCAAAGAGGGCCAGAAAGTGGAATTTTCCATTGAAGAAGGGCCAAAGGGCCTGCAGGCAGCACGGGTCGTCCCGTTGTCGCAATAAACCACCGCTGGCCAACAGCACGCAGGGCTGCATGAGCAGCCCTGTGTTTTATTAATCACCTCGTACACCCACAATAAACCCCACTAGTTTCATTAATTCACTCAATGTTGTCTCCCATCCCCGCCGGCTGAGCATCCAAGTCGTCGAACGATACCAGTGCCCTTGCACCGCACGCACACGGACCTCAATACCACTTCCCCGGTACACGGACCAAAAGATTAACCGCGTGCGAAACGTGTGATACGGGTCGGTAATCACCAATACCGATTTCATCCCCAATTGCTCCAGAGTTTCACGGGTGTAGCGCGCTTCTTCATACGTGCTGCTGGCACGCCCTCGAGTGATATGAATTGCCTCCCCAGGAATGCCCTTTGAAACCAATTCATCCGCATTCCAATTCTCTGCCCGTGATCCCTCGGCTTTCGTCAACAGCACCACATCCGCCCCAATTTGACGGTAAATTCTCACTACCTCTTCCAGGCGATCCTTCCCTCCTCCACTCAATAGCACCAGTGCTTCCGCCGGGCGCAATGGGTCTGATGTGATTAGAATAGCCCCAACCCCCCACAACAAGACATAGGCGAGGGTCAATGCAAGGGCTATACCTAAGAGAATCCCTAAGCATGTCTCGGCGTGTGATCGAGGCTTACTCATGACCAACCCAACCCGTTCACGAAACCATCCGGGCTCTTTCCAATGCCTCCCTCATCCGCATTAAGCCCTGCTCAAGCGTTGCGCGAGGACAACCGAAGTTCAGGCGGACGAAACCGCGTCCTTCTTGCCCAAAATCCCTGCCGTTATTTAAAGCCACACGCGCTTCATTTAAGAAGAATTCATAGGGACTTGGTTGCAAATCCAAATCCCGACAATCGAGCCACGCCAGGTAAGTTGCCTCAGGAGAATTCATCTTCACCCCGGGCAATTCATCACGCACAAACCTATACACAAAATCGCGGTTGGCTTCCAGCACGCCAAGTAGCGCCTGAAGCCATTCTGCTCCCCGGGTATAGGCGGCTTCTGCAGCCACCAGCCCCATGATATTCATGCCTCCCCCTAGGTCGTGGACAAGTTGCTTGAGCGTCTTGCGCAATGCCGGGTCGGGCACAACAGCGAAAGCGAATTTCAAGCCGGCCACATTAAACGTCTTGCTTGGCGACATTAGGGTAACCGTCTTCTGAGCAACGGCCGGATCAAGCGTAGCAATCGGAATGTGCGTGTGACCACTGTAGACCAAATCACAATGGATCTCATCCGAGCAAATCACTACATTACGTTCCAAACAGGCTTCAGCCATGGCCCAGAGTTCTTCCCGGGTGAACACACGCCCCACCGGATTATGTGGATTGCAAAGAAGAAACATGCGCGTTTCTGGGGTCAATGCTGACCGAAAACGATCGCCATCCACAAAATAGCGGCCCTCCGCATCGCGCGAAAGCGGTAAACGTTGGTCTTTCATTCCGGCTTGGCGCGCCACATTTAAAAAAGGCGGATAAACCGGCGTTTGAATCAACAATCCGGCGCCGGGGGCCCTTAATGCCAAAGCAACTAGATTAAACCCACTGACCACACTGGGCACAAACAAAATTTCCTCTTCATTCACCTGCCAGTTATAGCGCAAAGCCAGCCAAGCCACAATCGCTTGCTTTAATCCCGGCGGATCAATGGCATAGCCAAAGACACCATGTTCCACCCGCTGCCGTAAGGCTTCGATCACCGCGGGCGGAGAGAGAAAATCCATATCCGCCACCCACATCGGGAGAACATCCTCAGCATAGACACGCCACTTAAGGCTCTCGGTGGTACGACGTTCGGGGCAGGTTTCAAAGTTAAACGATTTCTCCATAGTGTCCATATCCTCAACACGATAGCATAACCGCATTATACTCGCTCAACCCCCTTCACCGGGTAGTGGTATACTAAAATTCAACTCGTGATTCCCTCTTGCGCCCATGGCTCCTCCCACATCAGCATCTCCCTTCCATTCTCACGGCCACGCTGCCGCGGTTTTAAAACCGCCGCAACTGCACGTGCTCACCTCGCCTGAGTGGGAAGATTACGAACTGCTGGATAGTGGCAACGGACAAAAACTAGAACGCTATGGTGAATACATCTTAATCCGCCCCGAAGCGGAAGCAATCTGGAAACCCAGCCTCCCCGCTGAAGCCTGGGCACAAGCCCACGCGCGCTTTCAACCCTCCAGCGATGAAGGGGGTGGCACCTGGGAAGTGCGGCGTCCGCTTCCTGAGCGCTGGTCGGTGCGCTATAAAGGTCTCCGCTGTTGGGTGCAACGGAGCACATCCCGTCACGTCGGTCTCTTTCCTGAACAGGCCAGCCAATGGGATTGGATTCAGGAACGCATTCGCTCCACCAGGCGCCCGCTTAATGTCCTCAACCTCTTTGGTTACACCGGTTTAGCCACACTCGCCGCCGCCCAGGCCGGTGCCCACGTCACCCATGTAGATGCTTCCCGTAAGGCCATCACCTGGGCCCACGAAAACCAGATTTTGAGCGGTCTTCAAGATGCACCAATCCGCTGGATTGTGGATGACGCCCTTAAATTCACCCAACGCGAAGCACGCCGCGATCGCCGCTATGATGGCCTGATCCTCGACCCGCCAAAATTTGGGCGGGGCCCTAAGGGAGAGGTCTGGGAATTCTACAAACTACTCCCAGAATTGTTGCAAGCCTGCCGCGCCGTGCTCAGCGCAGAACCGGTATTCGTCATGCTCACGGCTTACGCCGTCAAAGCCTCTGCCATTACCCTTTATTATGCCCTTACCGAAACTCTGAGCCAGTGGAAAGGGCAGGTTGAAGTGGGTGAAGTCGCCCTCATTGAGACCAGCGGTAACCGCCTACTGCCAACGGCTATCTTTGCCCGTTGGTCCACCTGAACTTATGCCAAAGGAGGTTTAACCCGATTCATGAACGAGCAACGTATTGCACTCATTGGTCCAGGGGTCATGGCCGAGGCTATCATCAACGGCCTGATCCGTCAGAAGGTGGTTGCCCCTAACCAGATCATCGCCGCCGGGCCCCGTCCGGAGCGAGGTCGGGAATTAACCGAGCGTTATGGCATCCGTTTTACCACTGATAACGCCGAAGCCGCGCGTAGCGCAGATATCGTCATCCTTTCCGTCAAACCTCAACGTCTCGAAGCCGTGCTGGTCGGCCTACGTGATCAAGTCCGGCCCGAAGCGCTGGTGCTTTCCATCGTTGCCGGGGCGCCCATTCAAAAAATTGCCCGTGCTCTCAATCATCCAATCATTGTCCGAGCGATGCCCAACACCCCGGCTCAAATCGGTCAGGGTATTACCGTGTGGACCGCTTCCCCCAGCGTCAGCGGTGCTCAACTTGAGATGGCCAAGCAAATCCTGGGCGCCCTCGGCCAAGAGGTGTTTGTGGAAGAGGAAAATTACCTCGACATGGCGACTGCCCTTTCGGGGACCGGACCTGCCTACGTCTTCCTTTTCATGGAAGCCCTGATTGATGCCGGCGTGCACCTGGGGTTTCCACGCCGCATCGCCGAGCAACTGGTCGTGCAAACCTTACGTGGTTCGGTGGAATACTACGCTCTTCGCCATGCTCACCCGGCTTCCCTGCGCAATGAGGTGACATCGCCTGGCGGCACGTCTGCGGCTGCGCTATACTATTTGGAGAAAGCAGGGTTTCGCACGGCCATCAGCCGCGCCGTCTGGGCCGCTTACGAGCGTTCCCAGCAACTTGGGCGCGGCAAGAACAGTCAGCCCCCTGAAAACGGCGAGCCTAAAGAACAGGCCTAGCAAGGGGAGAATGTCATGTTTGAAAAACTACGTAATTCCTGGGAACTGGTCAAAGCCAGTGCGCGTGTTTTAGACGCCGACAAGGAACTGCTTATCTTTCCTCTCATCTCGGGCATCCTCACCTTGCTGATCACTTTAACCTTCTTTATCCCCCTGCTTATATCCGGTTTCGTGGATAGCGCCCTCTTCGGTAATGCTCAAGTTACGGGGGTTTTGGTGCTGTTCGCGTTCTATCTTGTTCAGTACACCACCATTTTCTTCATGAATACCGCTCTAGTTGGGGCTGCTCTCATCCGTCTGCGCGGAGGCGATCCCACATTCAAGGATGGCTTACAGATTGCGTTCACCCGGTTTGGCGCCATTGTGGGCTATGCTGTTATCGCTGCCACCATCGGCGTCCTGCTCAAACTGGCAAGCCAGCGCAACCGTGGTTTGGGCCGCTGGATCGTCTCACTGCTTGGATTGGCCTGGAATCTTGCAACATTTCTGGTAGTGCCTGTTCTAGCCGCCGAAAACGTTGGCCCTATCGAAGCCATTAAACGCAGCACCGCCTTGCTTAAGCGAACGTGGGGCGAGCAAATTGTAGGCAATGTAGGGTTGGGCGTCGTCTTTGGCCTGGCCGCGGTCCTGATCACCCTAGCCGTGGTTCCCCTGGCATTGATCGGTTTTCAATTTCCTCAACCGGGTTGGTTCCTGGTGCCACTGATCATAGCGTATATGCTACTTCTGGTATTGCTCAGCCTGCTTCAATCCACCTTGAGCGGCATTTACACCGCGGCGCTTTATCAATATGCCACCACTCACGAACCTGGCCCATTCTTCGATCCTGAGATTGTGCATAACGCCTTTCTGCCAGCCCCAAGCCGCTTCTCTCTCTAAAATTCCGCCCTGCCAAATCAGAAATGCCCACTTGAAGACCGATGGGCGTTTCTGATATATACTCAAATTAGAGCAATTTACTCCACCCCTTGCCTAACCACCAGATGAGGAGGGCGTCATGATCAGTACGGTACGCCAAATTCTGCAAAACAAATCCCCTGAGGTATGGTCGGTCTCCCCTGAAACCACCGTCTTAGATGCGCTCAAACTCATGGCCGAAAAAGACATCGGGGCAGTGCTCGTCATGGACGGAGAGAAATTGGTGGGTATTTTCTCCGAACGCGACTATGCCCGAAAGGTACCTCTACTGGGTCATTCTGCCGAAGCCACACAAGTAAAAGAACTGATGACCCCAGACGTGTATTGCGTTGGCCCCCACCAAACCGTTCAGGAATGCATGGCCCTGATGACCGCAAAGCGCATTCGCCATCTCCCTGTGGTTGAGAACAATAAGGTGATCGGCATTGTCACCATTGGAGATGTGGTTAAGGCGGTTATTTCCGATCAAGCCCTATTGCTTGAAGAAATGGAACATTACATCAGCGGTACCGGTTACGGGCGGTAAACGCCGGCAAGGTTTCCTGTTATCAATGATCATCGGCAAGGACTGAACTGGAACTGCATCCCAGGTCAACGATTGCCCTGGATGTAAGTGAATCATCCAGGGAAGTGACCTGCCCAATTGATGCAGGGGTAAAGCGTCGGTCGCCATGAGGGTTACCCAACCTGATCCAATGCTGTGAATCCCCTCGCCATTGATCAGAGCCGCGGTCGCTTCGTCTACCCCTAAGCCCACCCATGCAGGGAATTGCATCAGTACCCGCATCAAGATCATTTGGCGCCTACGTTGGCGAAAATGGGGCACAATTATAGTATTGGAGAGCAACCCTAGGCCGGGGCGCCAATAACCGGGCACGTCTAATCGAAGGACTGAGTAAAGCACAATGGTTCCCAACGCCGCCGCGCCGGCTGAAATCCCGGCAATCACCGCCCCATTATTAATCGCCTGTTGCAGGGCGTGATGTAATCGGCTCCCCTGCACCACACTCAGCAAACGTGCTACATCACCACCCAGAATCAAGAGACCGTTGATGTGGCTTAAGATGCGTAACAGTATTCTATCCTCAGCCTGAGCCCGCTCCCATATTGGTAAGATAAAGGGTAAATGGCGCAACCCCAGCAATAACAGCCCCTTGGCATACGCATGAACAACCTGAGGATTGTCACACGCGGTAGGAAGGATCGCTACTCGCGCCCCCGCTCCGCCTGCCTGACGAAGAAAAACGGCCAGGCACTCATCCACCGGTGAAATCCGACCACCCATGAGCATCACAACGGGTTGCATTTGCGCTAACCTCTTTATTCTCATTATAATGAGAGCGGTTTTTACATCACGGGATAAACCTAAAGCATTCGCATGTCTCTTCAATCCAACGTGCTTGATTTTACCGATAACGAGATTGCAACTTACCGGGCGCGAACGTTTCGTTCGCTCTCTGAACTGCGTTTGCGCTCGCGCGAGGATGCCATTACCTTCGTTAACCAACGGGGCTTCGTCCTTTTTTGGCCAGCCCAGGGAATCATCATGCCCAGCCTCTGGGTGGCTACCGCGGGAGATCGCCCGGTTGCCGATGCCCACGATGATCCAGGGCATATCTGCTGGGATTGGAAGGACAGCCTTCTTGGCAAACGTATCTGGTACTATGCCCGTGTTATCCGCGGCAAAAACACGTTAATCGCCCTAGAAGCCCTACCTTACTTCTATGCCCTTTCCCCCAATTACGGAGATCCCGAACACGATTATCTAGATCAATATCACGAGGGCCTACTAACGCTCGAGGCCAAACAGGTGTATGAGGCTCTTCTACGTGAGGGTCCCCTGGATACGTTGACGTTACGCCGCACGGCTCATCTTAGCAGCCCCGAAAGCGCTTCACGCTTTGAACGTGCACTGACGACCTTACAAATGCAGTTCCGTGTTCTCCCCGTCGGCACCGCCGAGGTCGGTGCATGGCGTTATGCCTTTGTCTATGATGTCACCCATCGCCACTTTCCCGATCTGATCGCTCAGGCCGGAAGAATCCAGGAGGATGAGGCCAGGGCTTACCTGCTCCATCGCTACCTGCTCAGCGTTGGCGCTATTCCTTTCTCCCATCCCATGCGCCTGTTTGGGTGGAATGAGATAGACATGCAACGTGCCATCCGCAGACTCGAGCGAGATGGCTATCCCCTCAAACGAGGACTGAGAAACACGCAATCGGCTGAAGAATGGATCGCCTGTCCCGAATTCCTTAGTTCATGACGCATCCTAATCTGATAATCCATGTGGATTGGAGCAGCCAACCTCGCAAACGCTGGCTGGCTTGGGGCAAATACATCGCATCCAAAGGTTATGAAATTGATAAGCCCCAGCCTGTACAAACGAGCGAGGGGCTTTGGAGTTTAGTTCAAACTCATCTTCCCTCTGATGGCTGTGCCTTGGTCGGGTTCGATTTTCCCATTGGTTTACCCTTGGAATATGCACAGAAGATAGGATGCAATCACTTTCTCTCTTTTCTCGCCCAACTCGAAAATGGCGCGTGGCCCGAATGGTTTCAGGTCGCCGACCAGGCCCCAGAGATCAACCTTGGACGACCGTTTTACCCTTCCCGCCCGGGCGGTAAACGTTTAGCACATCTTGTTGAGGGTCTGGGATTATCTTCCTCTCGAGCGCTCTGGCGCGAGTGCGATCGCACTACCCCTTACCGACGCGCCGCTGCGCCCTTATTTTGGACCATGGGAGCACAACAAGTCGGCAAGACTGCGCTCTCGGGGTGGCGTGAATTGTTAATCCCTGCACGGCATCTCACCTGGCCACTGGTCAGACTATGGCCCTTTGAGGGTCGGCTGGATGAGCTACTCCAGCCTTCTGCCCTTGTCCTGGCAGAAACCTACCCCGCAGAGTATTACACGCCGCTCGGATTAGACCTCTATCTCTCTTTACCGGGTCATAAAAAAGGAAACGATCTGTCTATACCCGCTGTGCCAACGCTTCCCGCCTTTTGATGGCGGCCCAACAATTGAAAATACGGTTTACTCCCGACCTTGAGCGCGAGATAGAACGCGGTTTTGGCCCTGCCCCGAACGCCGAGGATGCTTTCGATGCCCTGATTGGGTTGCTGGGAATGGTCTTGGTGCTGGAAAATCGCCTGCCCACCGACCCACCGTCAAGCGTTCCTTTCCTAATTGAAGGTTGGATTTTAGGCTTGCGCCGCACAAAGACCGACTATAATGAAATTGGGTAAATTCGATCCCCTCTTATTCCCAAGTGGAGGCCTGTTCGAATGGAATTTCACATCTCGCGGCGTGCTCGTGAACGCTATCAGTTTGACGAAGCGCTGTTTTCCTTTAACGGCAATGTCATCCTGGCCGATTTCCAGGCCGCTCGCCGCTTTGCCCAAAAGATGAATCTCCGCCGTGACCTGGCCCGCCATCCCGAAAAAGTTGTCCGGGCGGGTGAGATCAACGCCATGGGACTGATTGATGAGATTTTGCACTTGGTGGCTGCGCTTTATCGCCGCCAGAAAAATCCTCAAGCGCTGGATCAAGCGCTTGCCTGGTTAGAAGCCCACATCGGTAAGGCCAACCTTGACCGCACTCTCTTGGAATTTGTGCGCGAATTTCCCCCTTTAGCGGTATATCGAAACCAAATCAGCCCCGAGGATTACCTTAAAGGCCAAAGCGCAGGGCTTTCGCATCGCGCCATCACCCTCGAGGAAATACTTCTTCTATGGGTGAACAACCGCAACCCTGCGCTAGACCCTTATCTGGAACTCTTTGATGAAGAATTTCTCCGCCGTGAAACGGCTTACGCGGCGCTAATCCGCGAACTATATCAGTTTTTTGAGACCCAACCAACCTTTGGTCCCGATGATCAACATCTGATGGACATGATGCGCGCCCCGGCTATCGCGCATCCCAATTCCCTCTATGAACAATTGGAATATATCCGCCAGCGTTGGGGGTACTTGCTGGGCGATTATCTAACCCGTTTACTCAAAAGTCTGGATCTACTCAAAGAGGAACAGAAAACCCCTTTCTTGGGCCCCGGCCCGGTAGAGATTCCCACCTATGCACATCTTGAAGGTGAACCGGAAGCCTTCAGTCCTGACCGTGAATGGATGCCGAGGCTGGTCCTCATTGCCAAAAATACGTATGTCTGGCTGGATCAACTGAGCAGAACATATGGACGACCCATCACACGCTTGGATCAAATCCCGGATGAAGAATTGGACAGGTTGGCACGTTGGGGCATTAGCGGCCTGTGGCTGATCGGGATTTGGGAGCGCAGCCGCGCTTCGGCGCGCATCAAACAGTTATGCGGCAATCCTGAAGCGATCGCTTCGGCTTACTCCCTCGCCGAATATCGCATTGCCGATGACCTGGGTGGTGAGACGGCTTATCAGAATCTCCGCGACCGTGCCTGGCGACGCGGCATTCGTCTGGCCAGTGATATGGTACCTAATCATATGGGGATTGATTCACGCTGGGTCATCGAACATCCCGATTGGTTTATCAGCCTGGATTACAGCCCCTTCCCATCTTACACCTTCAACGGTCCGGATCTTTCCAGCGATCCACGGGTGGGGATCTTTTTAGAAGATCATTACTATGACCGCACGGATGCCGCCGTGGTCTTTAAGCGCGTGGATTACACCAGCGGCGATACTCGCTATATCTACCACGGTAACGACGGCACCAGCATGCCCTGGAATGACACAGCGCAACTGAATTACCTCAAGCCCGAAGTACGCGAAGCGGTGATGCAGACCATCTTGGACGTGGCGCGCAAGTTCCCGATCATTCGCTTTGACGCCGCAATGACCCTGACCAAACGCCACTACCAGCGCCTGTGGTTTCCCGAACCGGGCAGTGGCGGCGCGATCCCCTCCCGCGCCGAACACGGACTGACCAAGCAGGAATTTGATCGCCTCATGCCCAATGAATTCTGGCGCGAGGTGGTTGACCGCGTTGCCCAGGAAGCTCCCGATACCCTTCTTCTCGCCGAAGCCTTCTGGTTAATGGAGGGGTATTTCGTGCGCACGCTGGGCATGCACCGTGTGTATAACAGTGCTTTTATGAACATGCTCCGCAATGAAGAAAATGCCAATTATCGCACCTTAATCAAAAACACCTTGGAGTTTGAACCCGAGATCCTCAAGCGCTATGTAAACTTCATGAACAACCCCGATGAGCGTACAGCGGTAGAGCAGTTCGGCAAAGGCGATAAATACTTCGGCGTGTGCACGCTGATGTGCACCCTGCCCGGCCTACCCATGTTCGGCCATGGCCAAATCGAAGGGTTTGCCGAAAAATACGGCATGGAGTTCCGCCGCGCCTATTGGGATGAGACGCCGGATGCGGATCTCATTGCCCGCCACGAACGACAGATCTTCCCCCTGCTCCACCGTCGCGCTCTATTCGCAGGCGTGGAAAACTTTCTGCTTTACGATTTTTGTACCCCCGAAGGCCATGTAAATGAAGATGTTTTCGCTTTTTCCAACCGCCTGGGGGATGAGAAAGCCCTGGTCATCTATCACAATCGTTTTGCCGAAACCCGCGGGTGGATAAAGACCTCGGTGGGCTTTTTGGAGAAAAAAGGGGGTGAGCGGCGTATAGTGCAACGCGCACTGGGTGAAGGTTTGGGGCTAAGACGTGACCCAACTACGTTTGTGATTTATCGTGATCTTGTAGATGGCTTGGAATATCTCCAACCCACGATGGAAATTCATGATAAAGGCTTATTCTTTGAACTCAGAGCCTACCAGACCCACGTTTTCCTCGACTTCCGCGAGGTGACCGATGATGCCAACGGTACCTACCGCCGCCTATGGGAACAACTTCGAGGCCGAGGCGTGCCCAGCCTGTGGCGAGAATTACAACAAATCCGCTGGCAGCCGATCTGGCAACCCTTACGGGAGATCTTTAACCCCGGATATCTTCACTATTTGCTCCAACAGCGTCTAACCCAACCCCAGCAACATCTACCCTCTCATTTGCTCACCGAAGCCCAGCATAAACTAGAAACCTTACTACGAGGAATTGAAGCGCTGACTGGATACCACAATAACTGGGCAGTCATCCTGACCAACCTTCAGGCACGGCTCAACCTTATCCTGCATTGGCCAATCCTTGAGACGAAACTCGGACTTCCGACAACACACCGACTCAACCAAGCCTTGGCACACCTACAAGACCAGATCCTGACAGCGCCTGAACGCTGGCTGGCTTTGGTTTGCGCCGCCTTTATCCTTGATATCGGACGCGTCAAAGATACGGCAAACCACAAAGAGCAAACGCTCGAATGGTTTGAGACCTGGCAGATTCCGCGATTGCTGTCTGAAACGGCTTTAGACATGGGCTTCACCTCAGAACAAGCCCAAACCCTTGTGACCGCCGTCCGCGTCCTAATCGCACATCAAGATTGGCACGAACATCTGTACCCCTCCTCCCCGGCGGACTTGGTGGGAAACTGGCTGAGTGATCCGGAGATTCAGACCCTCATCGGATTGCACACTCATGAGGGAACGCCGTGGATCCATAAAGAGGGATTTGAGACCCTGGTAGCCCTAATGCAAGCCATGGCACTGCTATCCATAGCCGATTTACCGGCTTGGAAGTGCGCTTCCTTCTATGAACAGGTACTGTCAGTTTATCGTTTGGGGCAAACGTTGTGCACAGCGGCTGCCCAAGCCGGCTACAATCTGGCGACGATGATGCAACATCTCCAAAGGGTATAACCCTTTGCCCTCGACAAGGCACCGTATCCTTTGCAATTCGGACTCAAAATCTCTATAATGAAGATACCCGAAACGTCAAGTTGTACAGTCAAGGAGGTCCAAATGAGTCCGCTAGTGGAAGAAAAATGTGTGCCGTGCCACGGTGGAGTTCCCCCGTTGAACGACGCCGAAATCGCGCAGTTGTTATCGGAAGTGCCGGGGTGGGAAGTCACTGAGATCGAAAATCAAAAGCGCCTGCAACGAACCTTCAAGTTCAAGGATTTTGCGCATGCTCTGGACTTCACCAACCGCATCGGGCAAATCGCCGAGGCTGAGGGGCATCATCCCTTGATGGTTACCGAGTGGGGCAAAGTTACCGTGGCCTGGTGGACCCATGCCATCGGTGGCTTGCATCGCAACGACTTTATTATGGCGGCCAAGACCAACCAGATTTATGCTCAAATCTCGGGTATTGGCTAGTTACCCTCCCGCCAGAGGTGGGTAAGCCGCGCAGAAAACCCCATATGGAGGTAGGTGCACCCAGAGATGCCCACCTTCAACCCGCCAGGTAACGTCGTCTCCCAACAAGGGGCGAAAGGCGGGCTCCCCCACCTGCCCTAATGCGTCGAGACTCACCCCTACAGTACGATCAGAAGCCCCTGCGTTGGTCACAACCAGCACCAACCCATGAGGGTGTTGGCGCACAAACGCACAGCAGCGGCTCGAATCTTCAACACTGACAAAACGAAACTCGCCCCGCCGGAGCGCAATTTGGGCTTTGCGCAACTGGATTAACCGCTTAACCCACGCTCTCAGATCCTGATCCCAAAATGCTTCATCCCAGGGAAAGGCACGCCGGCAGTCCGGATCTTTCTCACCCGGTAAACCAATCTCATCGCCATAATAGATTGCCGGTGCTCCCGGCAGGGCAAACTGAAGGGCAAATGCTAGTTTAACCGCTTCGCGGTGTCCTCCCAACACAGTCATCACTCGCGGGGTATCGTGAGAACCCAAAGGCACATACATCGCCAAGCGGTTCTCAGGGGCGTATGCATTGAGCACGTGCTCAACGCCTTGGACAAACTGGCTGGCTGTCGTCTCACGGTTAAGGAAACGCAAAATCGCTTCACGTAGAGGGTAATTCATCAAACCGTCAAAGTGCCCTTCACTAACCCAACGCGGGTTGACTTCCCAAATTTCCCCTACTAAATAAGCTTCAGGGTTGACCCTCTTAACCGTCTCGCGAAACTCAGCCCAGAATGGGTCATCATCAATCTCATTCGGCACATCCAAACGCCAGCCATCAATGCCTTTCTCCGTCCAAAAACGCGCCACGCTCATGAGGTATTTCCGCACCCGTGGATTGCTGGTATTGAATTTAGGCAGACTCTTAATGCCCCACCAGGCTTCATAGTGCGCCGGCCCACGGGAGTAAGCATTGAGGGGGAATTTGTGAATGTGAAACCAATCCCGGTAAGCCGAATACTGCTGATTTTCCAGAACATCTACGAAGGCGAAAAAACCGCGTCCGCAGTGATTAAAAACACCATCCAGAATAATGCGTACCCCCTGCCGGTGAGCATAATCTAAAAGTTGCTCAAAATCTTGCATGCTCCCCAGGCGCTCGTCAATGCGAAAATAATCCGTGGTGTTGTAGCGGTGGGTAGAAGGAGAAAGAAAGATCGGGTTAAGGTAAACCGCCGTAATTCCCAAATCCAAAAGATAATCCAGGCGCTGTAAGACGCCTTTTAGATCGCCCCCCTGAAAGTGATAAAGATCAGGTGGAGAACCCCACGGACGCACGTTCGGCGGATCATTGTCTGGATCTCCGTTGGCAAAACGATCAGGAAAAATCTGGTAGAAAATAGCATCAGCAACCCATTCAGGCACCTTCATAAATCATGCTCCCTCAACGCATGCTGAACTCGTTCCATTAAGGCTTCGGGGCGCTTTTGGAACAGGGTCACCGGCAGATCGCCGCGATTAAGGGCTAAAAGGGTTTCATTGAGCACCCGGTTGATGGGTGTGGGTACCCCCAAGCGTAGGCCGAAACGCACTACGGCGCCATTGAGATAATCCACCTCGGTTTTACCCCGCCCGCCATGCAAGTCAATGTGCAGAGAAGGCATTTTTTGTCCCCGTCCACGGCTGAGAAAAGGGCCAAGCACAGGGCGGCTGATGGACGGTGGCAAAGCGCTCATTAACGTTACTAGCAAACGCAGTGGGGCTCCCGGTAAGTTCACCACTGCCAATCCCAATCGGCGCATAACGGCCAGGGCTTCGCGAATTTGGCCCACCTCCAATGTATACATTCCGGGATGGCTAAAAATCTCCCCTGGCGTCATATCGAGGATCGCCGCTGAAGCGTTGCCCAATAAATTGGTCAGGAGTTTCGACCATTTCATCGCCGCAGCGTCAGGGTATTCACGCGCACGCAATCCTGCGGCATTCAAGATTGCCAGCAAAGGGGGGAGCAACTTATGCCCACGTGCCACTCCCATCCCCCGCAAGCGCTCCAGGACCGCCACACCCACCTCAGGGCGGCTGACCGCGCTGGTCAGCGTCGCCGGAATCACATTGGCTTCACCCACGACCTGTGCCAGGTGCACCTCACTCTCAACGCCGTTTTGCAAACACACCAAAGGCGGTAACGCCGCACGGTAAGGGAGCAATACTGTCACCAGATCTTCGATATCGTAAGCCTTGACCGTGACCAAGCCCATGTCGTAAGGCCCCAACCTTAAGGCCTCGTCCAAAGAGGTTGCCACAAGCGGCTCGGGTAGGGTATAGGTGGTTCCTTCTATGACAAGGCGCAGACCGCGCGCGCGGAGGCTCTCAGCCGTCGCCGGGCGCACCAGGAACACCACGCGCTGGCCGACTTGCATTAGGCTCCCTCCAATATACGTCCCCAGTGCACCCGCCCCAATGCACAGAAACGACCAGCGTGGGATCGAAGAGGATTCTAGGGCAGCTGATCGCAAATCAGGCCTCTCCGCTTACCCAATCTCGCGCACCCCGCAGAAAATCACTGCCCGCCATAGGGCGTTTACCCGCGGGCTGCACCTCATCCAGAACCAGAGAACCCTGCGCCGTTCCAAGGGCAGGACGACCCTCCAACACCCCACGCTGGCCAGGACGCAGCCGTTCGGTTGCCACGGCATGCGCCCGCAATACTTTGAGGGGTAAACCCCGAAACTCCAAATATGCCCCCGGCCAAGGGGTAAAGGCCTGCACCTTGCGCACCAATGCCTCGGCCGGTAAATGCCAATCCAAACGTCCATCCTCTTTCTTGAGCATCGGCGCGTAGGTCGCCAGACGCTCATCTTGAGGCTGGGGAGTAATACGCCCGGCCAGATAATCAGGCAGGGTTTCGAGCAGCAACTGCGCGCCCAGTTCCGCTAGACGCTGGCTCAATGTAGCGGCGTTGTCATCTTCACGAATCGGCTCACGCCGCTGGCTCAAGATGGGCCCGGTATCCACTCCGGCATCCATTTTCATGATGGTAACGCCGGTTTCTTTATCGCCATGGAGCAGAGCCGCCTGAATCGGCGCCGCACCGCGCCAACGCGGCAAAAGTGAGGCATGCACGTTAAGACAACCATACGTTGGTAGATCGAGCACATTCTGGCGCAAGATCTGTCCGAAGGCCGCCACAACGATGAGATCCGGCTGCCAGGCTTGCAGTTGGGCCATGGCTTCGGGCTGGCGCAGTTTCTCCGGTTGAATTACCGGCAGTCCCAGCGATTGGGCTAACACCTTGACCGGAGGCGGGGTTAACTTCTGCCCTCGCCCCGCCGGACGATCCGGCTGGGTAACCACCCCCACCACAGTATAATGCGCCGCCAGTTCCCGCAGGGTTGGCAGCGCAAACTCAGGTGAGCCCATGAAGACGATACGCAGGGCTGACATACCAACACGCCATGGCAGAACCACAGGTTTGAATTAGCCCTTTTCTTCGCTTTCGATGACCGCCCGCATCAGTTGCAAAAATTCATCCCATTCTTCCTGAAAGAAATGGACGGTGAAATTTCCCAGTTCCAGGTGGTAGGTCATCTCGCCATCGGGTTCTTCGGCCCGCCAGGCCATGTAATTTTCGGTTTCCGCAATCGTTTCAGTTTTCGGTTCATTCCGTCCGTTCATGATGCATGCTCCTATAACGAGGTTTGTTTTTATTATCCCATATTCGGGCTTAACTCACCAGGGAACGAATTGCCTCAATAAAAAGCTTACTTTGAGAAAATACGTTGCCTCAAAAAAAGTGTTACCCTATAGCAGAACCTTGTGTTTGCGAGAGGGAGCCGATGATGAGTCAACGGAGCAAGCGAGAATTACTGGAAACCATTCGGCCACGGTACTTGA